>Ga0209491_10000385_pt1 | contig 87335 bp, 105 predicted proteins | sample BON02_FD_187213 | JGI IMG/M metagenome (GOLD analysis project Ga0209491, IMG submission 187213) | Freshwater microbial communities from Lake Bonney liftoff mats and glacier meltwater in Antarctica - BON-02 (SPAdes) (version 2) | ecosystem: Environmental > Aquatic > Freshwater > Ice > Glacier...
ACACTAGGGTGTTACGCGTTTCCATTTCACGACTGGTTTCCATTTCTCTGCTGGTTTACACTGCACGGTATCGTCAACAGACGACACGTACAGCAGAGGTATGTAATTGGCCGTCCATATTACCACATCCCACATACCGTCTTCTCGCATACCCAGCACACGCTCACCAGGTTGGGGCACCTTTTCGCTGATGCAGGTCCAGCTGTCTTGCTGTTTGGGTGTAACCGCGGTGCGACCAAACCGCCCTACGATGCCTATCTCGCTGATCTCCAGCTGTAGCAGGACTTCGTTGCTGGTCATGTCGAACAGTTTACGCAGGCTGTCCAGTACCTCCGGATCTTCCCACCTTCGCACACTGGTGATGCCGGTGCCTTGCTCTTCCGGCTTCGGGTTGATCACTACTTTGAACATCGTCGTCTCCTGTTTACTGCTGTTTTTTTGCGGTCGCGGCACTACCGCGGCCTCGGTTAACTCGATCTTGCGTCACGCACTTACTTGGATACTAAGCCCCCAAGTAGGCATACTAAACACTATCCCGCTCGCGACTACTGTAGTCGCATTGCCAATTTATGCAGCCTCTTTAGTATCTGAGTTACACAGCGTCGCCCTCAGTGGGCTCTACACTACCCTCAGCAGCTGCAGCGGCAGCGGCTGCAGCAGCGGCAGCGTCCTGCCGGTCCTTAGTCCTCGCCCTCTGCCGATCGATCATTCTGCCGATAGCAGCTTTGCTCATCCCTACGGCTTGTGCCCCCTCTCTGGTGGCGAAAAAATACCGGTTGGTGCCCTCGTTGATAGTGCCGCCAGCCTGCACGAGACCCTCTTCAACCATACTGACCAGCACAGTATGGTCTTCGCTACCTATCTCGGCACAGAAGTGATTTCTCTCACCCCAAGTTGCTGGTCTCCTCTGGCTGGTGGCGCCTAGCATATGCTGGAGCAGCTCCAACCTTTTCTGGATTGCTCTGACATAGGGTGTATCTGGTGCCGCCTCATCAATCATAGGGGTATCTCCACTGTTTCTGTTAGCTTGTAGTTACGGTTTTTAATTGAACCAGTCTCATATGGATCGGAGGCATCGACTTCTGCGCTTCTTCTACTGCTACTTTGACCGCTGCGGCAACAGCTGTGTCTACCATAGCCCTGGTAGCTAGTGCTACAGCTTCTCGCACCTTCCGTTCAATCATCCGGTCTAGTGCCTCCTCCCGGTATTGCGTAGCCTCCATGACCTTCGCCGCCTCAGCAGTAACCAGGTTCTTGAAGTAAGACTGGCAAGCTTCAGCAACCATTTTTTCGACAGTCTGGGTCATCGGGTAGTCAATGAACCACTTCTGCCGCCCTGTAGGCTCTTTCGTACCGGATGCGAACCCTTCTACAACTTTCCCCACCTCTGCAGCAATACTAACTGTCATGCCGTGACTGAGCCGCCACAGCTCTGCATCTGCCAGGTCCTTGAACTGTTTTGCGACGATCTTCTTGCACACGCTCTTTTTGAGCTCCAGCTCGAGCTCTACATCCTCGCCTATTAGCCGCTCAAGTGCTGCAGCTGTCAGCTGCAGTCTCATAGTCTCACGAGTCATCTCTCTGCCTCTCTGCGAATTAATTGTTTACTACAGGTACCTACACAATGCAGGTCCTTACTTTGATTGTGGTATCTCCACTGTCTCTGTACCGATTGCCGTGATACGGATGTAGTCTCGTCTAGGGGTTGGCCTGCAGGTGCTAAGCTGAACGGTATACCGCAAGTCCGGGTGCTCTACGAGCCACCTGGTTAGCACAATTTTTCGAAGTGGTGATGGTAAGTCTTTACACAGGCACCGGAACTTGAGGTCTTCTCGCATGTTGCCTAGGCAATAACCCTCCAACACCGATGTAACCACTACCCACGGCTCTGGTCGCTCGCCCGTGTCGGTAGGTTCGAGCACCCAGTCTACGTCTACCCGCAGAAGGTGCAACGGGTCGGTTAGTTCAGCCCAGTCTTCGCTGGGCGGTGCTGAGCTCTCCGCTGGCTGCTCAGTTTCTTGCGGTGCGACTACCTGCAGAACAGGAAGATTCTCAGGAAGACACCAAAACTTGAAGCTGCTACTGAACTCCCCGACAGTGTGATGCTCGTCAGTCTCGTAATACTCCCAACCGCCGGACCAGCTCTTGATTGCATCAATACCGTAGCGCAAAACGTGGGATGTGTCTGTTAGCTCAACCCACACAGAGGCTTTGGCTTGCTCCGCTGTTATTGGCAACCACACCCCGGTGGTCACATACCGAGAGTAGTGTTCTCCCCAACCCATCGCCTCACTCACCTCGCCAATAACTGAGACAGTCACGCACCAGTGTTCGCTGTCCCTGCAAATGTACGCGATATCTACATCCTGTGTGAGGCATTGCGGGTAACGGAAGTACTGCGGAAATTCTTCTTTTACTGGTTCAACTACCTGCTTCACAGGAAGATCCGCTCGCCGACACTTGAACCTCCACGTTTGCTGGTCTGCGGAACACTCCGCAATCGTCATACCAGCCGAGTCGAATATGGGGCCAGAGCGTTCACCGCCCTGCACCTCTCTATAGTGATAGTCTGTAGCCTTTCGAAGGATATGGGTCGGGTCTGTCAGCTCCACCCACTCCTCATCACAAATAGCTGCGGGGGCTGCCGCCATCACTACCTGCTTCACAGGAAGATCTGCTCGCCGACACTTGAACGTCCATGTATTACAACAGGCTGCGGAACACTGCGCAATCGTCATACCCGCCGAGGCATGTATGACGTTACAGGAGTCAGAGTCCTGAAACCCCTGATAGTCGATATCCTTTCGCAGGATATGGGTCGGATCTGTCAGCTCCACCCACTCCGCGGCTTCTCGCTCCAGATCGTGCTGAGTTATCACGTCTTCCAGCAATCTACCCCACACCTTGTCCTTCGGCAAGGTTACGGAGTTCCCGTCCTTATATACGACCTGGCAAAAATATGGAGACTCGAACACAACTGAGGCTACAGTGCTACCTTCACCGATCGGAAGAACACACCTACACGGTGTTGTTTGTCTTGACGTAGAGCCGCTTGTCATAAAATCGCTTGTCATAAAACTGTCTCCTGCTGTTAATTGAACAATTTTTTACCTGTGCAGTTGACCTGCCTCAAGTTCAGCGTACAGTGCTAGTCATGCCTCTGCAGAGGCTTCATTTCTGCAGATAGCACGGTCTCGCACGCTCACTGAGCAGCTCTCTCGCGTGCTGCTTTGTTATCGTGAGCCACACACCCTTCGTAAGCCGCTCGTCGTCTGCCAGTGACCAGTAGTGCGGCCCAGCTTCACGGCCGTCGCTGGTTACGAAATAATAGTGCGCCACGTCTGCCCTGCGGATGAACTTGGCTGTCTTGAACCCTCTACCGGATTTCACGATGTACTCCGGAAACCTATCAGAAGTCTGCAGTCTGGTGCGTGCATCGGCGTAGGTTATCGCCACGTAGTACCCTGCATCCACCATGGAGTCGTACGGTCCGCCCGGCATCGGATGCTCTAGACCATCCACAGTCACCCTCGTCGCACGGATGCTGTTTTCTCGCCTCATGAAGGCAGTACCCTGCGCATACCCAAACGGGTTCACACAATACTGAGGGAAAGTCTGTTTCTCCAGCATCAGGGCTCTCGCCTCTGCTTCCGTGATTACACACCAAACACCTTCCCGCATTGCCTTGTCTTCCAACGGCCCCCATACACCACCGGGTACCCGCACTCGGTTACTGTACACAGTAGAAAACTCGGTCGGCGATGTGCGAACCACGTAGACCTCACGAGCAGACGATAATCCTGCTCCCCTGCGCATAATGTACTGCGGGAACACCAACTTCGTCTCAGATTCCTCAAGCTCACTGGCGAGCTCTCTCGAGATCTTAACCCACAGCCCTGCCTCAACCAGCTGGCTGTTTTCGCTTGTCCACACAAACACTGGCCGGTTCGATTTGGTGATGCCGCTGCCCTTATACACATAGTAGTACTCATCCGCAGTGTCTCTACGGATGTACGCAACTTTGTCGTTGCCTCGCTTTTGCGATGCTCTGAAATACTGCGGGTATTCTGGTGCTGGTGCGCTAGCGTTAGCTGCAGACAAGATGATCGCTGCCTCCTTCACCGTGATCTCTTTAAGGGATCCCAGCAGCAAAGCTGCATTATAATGGCGGCTCTCGAACTCGAGCTTGTGCGTAACACCCATTCTACCGACAGCGACCGACTCGTTCCACGAGTCCTCCCTGATGAAGTTGACGCCAGTATTAGCAGGGCCGCTTGTCGCCACGAGATACCGAGGGTAAACGATGGCCGCTGGTTCTGGCTTTACTGGCTCTGCCGGTGGCGGTGCTGTCACCGGTGCAGCAGTTTTCGGTATGGGGTTGGCTTTCGCCTCCGCTTCCGCTATCTCTCGCCAGTCAACCTTCGGGAGGAGGTTGGCTCTCGCCTCCGCCTCCTTAACCTCTCGCCAAACACCCTCATCGATATTCCGGTCTGCGGTATTGTCCCATTTGTACTCAACCTCATGCCCGTTGCTGTAGAGCATCGCAGCAGCGCATCGACTATACCGGACGATAAACGCAAAAAATGCCGCGGTTGGCTCCGCGTGCGCGACGTACACAGGATACCGCTGAGGAACAACCGGTTTACTCTCCTCCACTTTGCTGGGAGGAACAACCCAACCCCAGTGTTTGCACTCTGGAGGGGCCGCTGAGTAGTACTCACTCAGCACCGCAGTTGGAACTTTGGACAACTTTCCAACATGCTCCATAATGTGCGAATCTGGATCGCCTTCGATCGACCCGATGTACTTACCGCAGATAGTTGTAGCCGAATCCCCAGGTTTAGCCGTATTGTGGATTAACCACTGATCTGGTCTGTATTTCATTGTCTCTCTCTCCTGCTTGCCGTTATGCATAACGACAATCTACCTACTGTTTACTCCTCGTGCTGGCTAACGCTTAACCAGCACGCCCCTGATAATCCCACAGTTGTCACATCCGACACTCTGCGGTAGCTAGCGGCCCGCTTGCTGTACGCGACCGCCTCGTCACTGTCCACTGCGCGGAATAAGAACCTTTTGCCACTCTTGAGAGCACACTCAAACAGGGCAGCCCTGTAACCCTTCTGCCAATCCGCACTGTTCTTGCCCCACTTTGCAAAGTCCGCAAACTCCCAGAACGGGGCACCAGTGTCAAAGAACTCGCCACTGGTGGGTGGCGAGTACGAGTCATCGCTGGTTGGTAGCAGGTCGTCGAGAGGAATCATAGTCATCACCCTCCCGCTAAAGCGTCAAGTGTTGCCAACTCTGCTACGAGACCTGCTCGCAGCCTGGTCACCTCCGTCAGATCCAGCGTCACCTGCATACCTGCTGTAGCCTCATGTAGGTCCTCGGCTGGCATCCAGCCTTCCGCGTCAACACAAGTGATACTCCCATCTGACACCAGGCGGATCCTGTCACCAACCTGGAACTCCCCATTGCGGCTCTGGTGCGTAACCAGGAACGGGGCACCCACCGTCATGCCGAATTTTTCTTCGGCGTAACCAATTGCTGGCTTACCGTCTGCCATTGTTTTCTACTTTCTGTTTTTGGATCCTGCCTCAGCCAGACACCCGGCTGCTTCGCTCCTTGGGGTACCCTTCCGGCAGCCTATCTACCGTGTTGCCCACAATACCCAACGCGTCCCCCCTGAAACTGTAGGCTGTCTCACCGCTGGGATAGTATTCTGGGACCATGGTCACACACCTTAGCCCACACTTACTGAAAAAGAGTTGCGCAGGTGTATTGATCTCAGCCACCCTGACAATCAGGTCCTCCCCACGCTGCCTACCCATTAGAGTACGCAGCGCGATCCTGTGCAACACAGCCGCCCCGATACCCCTGCGCTGGTACTCGGCTGTGATTGCAATCAGTAACAGCTCTGGTTGCTTCTTCTTGGCGAATAGCAACGCATAGTGACCGATCACCCCATGATCCGCCTCGATCACCATATTCGCTATGTTGGAACACCTGTGCATAGCCAGAATCTCGTGTTGCGGTAGCGGATACGGGGCCAGCTCTTTCTCCAACCTCAGTACGGAGAACATGTGCTTCGCAGGATCAAACAAAGTGAACATTAACACTAGATTTTTGATGGCGGCACTCCTTGAGTTGCTGGTGTGAGGAAACTGTCACGGCTCAACTGCCACATCCGGCTCATCCGGCTCATCCGGCTCATCAGGTGCTATCGGTGCCCACGCTATTACACTCGCCTCAAACGACGCAAGCTTCTTCTCGCACTCTGCCACGGACTCCTCAATAGTGTGCGGTTCTAGTGTCCACACTCTCCGCTGCAACAACAGGATCTCTGTGCGGAGTTCTGAAATCAGCTTGCGGTTACTGATGATGCTGTCAGACAGCTGCCTGAACCCCTCCTCAGTCCTCCCTCCGCCAAAGAACCGCCAGAGTTTATAAGTACACCTGTGAACTATCCTGCGCATCACGCTCATGGTCGCCCCTGTAGACTGTGTCTGGATATTAGTAACGAGGTATACAACCCACCACTCTAGAGGGGTATACTCAAACTCTCTCCGCTGCTGTCCCAACACAGCGATTCCACTTCATCAGTATCCCCAACTGTGCGGACAAGTATTGTGGCCTGGCTGAGCAGCTCCGCAAGTGCTTCTATCGCAATCACCCGCCTATCGGTATCGCTCTGCAGATTAAACCAGTCTACCCACGGTATGCCCGTGATCGCACAACTGTCTGAAACGGGTGCTACCGGTGCTGGTGTAACCTCAGGCGGGTCCCACGTGCTTACCAAATCGTCGCCTGTCTCGTGCGTGCGATAAACCACACCGTTATTCGTGTACGTTATTCCGAGCTGGCTCGTGAATGGGAAAGTAGTATATCGCTCGACCGGCAGTCTTAGCCTTACCGGGCCTACTATATACCCATCTCTGCTCTTGTAGTAATTGCCCTCTTCAAGCCTCATAATTCTCAACCCTCTCGTGTTAGGTGCTCGTTATCTGTTCCAACCCCGACGGATATCCAGCCAGGGTTGCCCGTCTGTTCTTTCAATGATCACACTCGTGTCATTGTCCTCTTCTCCGCCGTTTAGGCCTCGGTACCTGTGGCACCTATAACCCGTCTCTTGCAGCTCCCGCATAGCTACCCTCAACTGGAGGATAGTAATGTTGAAAGACGGCACAGACAACCCTCGATGCGGCGTGAAGGCCTGTCTGTGCGTATCCCACGTACCTATCGAGTAAAGTGGCGTTTGCTCGCGATCACTTAGCGCTTGCGGTGTCACGTAGTCGCCTCTCTACCCACTGAGCTGTCTTCCGCTCGCAGGTGCGGCAGCGAGCCTCGTACGTCGCATTGAAACCACCAAACAAGAGGTACGACCGAGATGGTTGCAACTCTACGTTTGGCTTGAGCTGTTTACATCTGTCACACATCTGCTTCCCTGTGCTCACGATTCGTCCTTTGTGGAAGAACTAAACAGAGTCAACAGTAACGCTGTGATAGCCCACCGGGCTCGCTGAACCCGGATAGGTAGGGGGTTCTCACTCATTAACTCTTTGAAGGCCCGCTGCCGAGCCCTGTCCCGAATTGCTGCCAGTCTGTCATTTATCTTCTTGATCTTCTTCGACAGATTGTCGTGGCAGTGCACACACAGCTCCACACCTCCGCCGCCAAACTCGCTGTCTAGTAGGATAAGTATGTTTTTCTCCAGCCTACAGTTATCGCAGATCTTCATGTAGTCCCCTTTTCTTCTTTTTTTGCTCTGTTGAACTGCTTCTTGGTAGATGGACCTCGCATCAGCTCCCTGTGTGCGACTACCTCTTGCTGATCCTCAGCAACCATCTGATCGAGATTTGCAGAAAACCAGCTGTGCAACCCTATCTCCAGGACTTTACTAACATGACCCCCTAAATAGTCCTTCCTGGCTAAAGATGCATCGCCAATAAACGTAACCTCTCCTGTCATTTGAACTATCAGCGCCATCGCTGTACCTAGTCGACAAAGACTGGCCGGTGACCAGTCATTCTCAAACTCGTCGAGATCATAAACCTCAGCGACGGTCCTCACCTTCCCGTTAGACCCAGGTGAAAACCCTGTCGCACTTACTGTCGCTATATAGGTAGGGCAAACAGGGCTGGTTTTACGGAGGTGCAACAGCGCCTCCAAAATAGCCTCGCGCAGTCTGTGCGATTTATCGCCCGGTATGCTTTCAGCAGTCACCAAATCTGGTCGCAGCTTTCGCTCAAGCTCTGTCACCTCGCGACGAAGACTGGCAACCTGATCCTTCAATTGTGTGGCGACCTGCTCGGCCTTCTCGACTTGCAGCTCGGCCGCATCGGCCCGCACTCTGGTTGTGTGCTTGATCTCCTCTGCGCGCTTTGTGTCCTCCACCGCTGCAGCCATCGCCTTCCGCAACACATTCACATCGTCTTTAAGGGCCTTCAGTCTCTTCTGCCCCGCGGTATCGTTGTTCAGGTATTCCGAGAGCTCCTCAAACCTCCGCTTTATCTGCGAAATCATCGTGCGCCCCTAAATATAGTCGTGACTTGGATGTTGTCCGGAATCCGCCGCCTCATACAGCTTAGAAGAAGCAGCAGAGAACTGTTCAACGTTTTTCGGGGCGAACCATTGCCACATATGTCGCTCCACTGGCCCCTCGTCTCCTTTAACAGCCATCTGCTTGAACAGTTTATCCGTCACAATTGTCACACCACCGTTCATGCTTGCGATAACTGCAACTGCTGCACCTAGCGTCCACAGGTCTTTATGCGACCAACCTGTCGCAAACTCCTCTCGCACATAGGTATCAGCACGAGTTGTTGAAGCGGCCGATCTTGTACGGCCAGTTTCTTTTTCCCGCATTATAGCTTTAGGGCAGCAGCGTACTTCCTTCCTGAGTTTTTTCAATACGGCCCTAACAACGTGTTCCTGCATATCACCACCAGCTGACTCTGCGTGATCACCCTCCTCGATGACCTCTGCAGGTGTTAGCGATGCCACTTCTCTGGTTAAAGCATCAACCCTGACCAGCAGCTGCATACTCTCCAGCTGTGCTGCGTAGTTAGCCGCCTCTGCACTGTCGGCCCTCGCCCTGGCAGCATTCTTGGTCTCCTCTGCTCGTCTGGTGCTGTCTTCCGCGACGGCTAACGCCTTCCGCAACACATTCACGTCGTCTTTAAGCGCCTTCAATCTTTTCAGGCCCTCTGTGTCCTTGTTGAGGTATGAGGATAAATCCTCAAACCTCCGCTTTATCTGCGAAATCATCTGCTTGTCCTGTCTACTGCTGGCTGCCCCTTCTGATTTTTCTTGTTCGTAGAGAACACCTTCAGCTTTTTTGTGACCCTGTTCAGTATGTGGAAAAACTCGTCCACGTTTGGTACCTGCTCGCCGTGCGTCAGGATGCTGTCAACAACTGTCTCGACAGTTTTCAGTGCCCTTAACAAGACAACGTCTTTTGGTATCTCCATTCTCTGCCGGCCGGTTAGCCTGGTTGAGATCTCTGTCTCTTTGTGGACATCATCAAGCCTGCTCGAGTACACCTGATACGGGTTCGACCCCTTCGGTAGCGGGGCAAAGAACTCGTCAATAAATGGTACAGCGTCCTGAACAGACAGCTTCGCCTTCCGGATAGTCTGCAGGAAGGCTGTTATTGGCAGTGTTGCCTTCTCCAGGAGGTTACCAGTTTCCAGGTGTGGTCGCAGCTCCGCCAGCAGCAGATCTGGGAGATCCGCCGGTCCTCCAACATCTCGGATACAGCTCTGGAGCTCGATAGCCTCCGCTATCCGCTTCACGTCTGCTGTCTTCCAGCCGCCCATCTTGGCGACCTCTGCGTAACTCATTTTTCTGGCGATTACCAACACCTCGACAGCTCGTCGACGAGTCCACTCAGCCGGCTCTGCGCGGCCCTGCATTCTCGCATTCGCCAGCACCCGGATTGCCGCAAGTGAGTCCTCCGAGTCCGTCTCCACAACGTAGGCAGAAATCCTGGTAGTCTCCTGCAGAAGCTCTGCAGATAGACGCTGGACCCCATCCAACACACGAAAACCATCACGTGTCACACATAGTATCGCGGCCGGAGCGGCTGAGCCTCCCTCCATCAGCGCCGCATACTCCAGCACAGCGTCCTCACGGACGGCCACCGGTCTTCCCAGGTTCTCCTGATCCCAACCCGGTGCAAACTCCTCCGGGAATCGCAATCCGTTGCGATACGAGTATTGCACACCCATCTGCGTCAGGAAGTTTTCCGTCCTGCTGTCTGTCGTAAACACTCTACTCTCCTGCAGTAAAAATTGTTGTTGTTACACCCTGTGATTTGAACTGTTTGTGCCGCTTTAACTTACCCGCTCTCTGCAACTCCAGAATTGTGTCCACTTCTACCTCCAGCTGCTCCACTGCTGTGGTATTACCTGTTGTTACGCACTTAAACATCTTCACGGATAATGCTGGGTAGTCCGTCAGGTGTATTACCCAGCCCACGCCCAACAGCATGGAAACCATGTGAGCCTCTGTAGAGAGGGCCTCTGCTGCCAGGACTGGCTGGTTTTCAGTCATTTTGCGGTCCTGCAGCATACCAGTATGATCCACACTTGGTTGCCCGGGCTCAGTGTCTGACATTTGAAATATTTCTCCTCACGTCGCTCTCAGTCTTGGATGTTGAGCTCGCTTTTAACTTTCTTCCAGATTTTGTCTATCAGACGGTACAGCACATCATCAACCTGACGCTCTTCGTTCAGGTCCTTGATCTTCTCCATCACAGCCCGCCTGGCATCCGCCACAGAGCCGTCGATCGCGTCGTAGAGCTCTTGGCGTTTCTTCGCACTAATCCGCATGTCAGACCCTCGCAGCTGCCGCATTGAACTCACCCGCATCTACTACTGTGTGCGCATCCCCGTTCAGCTCGCAGTAACGCCACCGGTTCCAAGCATGCTCTGCCTCCGCGTCCTCCCGGATTTCCGCAATTACGAACGCCCTGTTCGCTGTTCCGAGAATGCGCGATGCTGCAGTCTCTCGAACATGGACAGTGTCCCCAACTTCAAACTCTGGCTCTCCGGGTGCAGCATCAGGAAATTGGGTGATCGTCCAACTGTATCGTACCCCGTTCAAGTACACCGCGGTGGCTTTCTCAAATGCCACCGCGGTCAATATACTCTGCGCCAGCTCAGTCGGGAACCCCCTAACTGTCTCCTGTACGATTCCGCCTTTCTTCCGCAGAAGAAACGCGAGAGGTTCACCATTACGGAAAAACTCAATCCTTACATTCTTCTTATCCATGACTACTCCGATTGATTAGATGAAAAACTAAATCCCCATTAGATCACGGTATTGAAGCACCCGCTGCCCGCTCCGCAGCCATTTGATTCGCAGCTGCCAGATCTTTTAGCTCCTCCGCCAAACTGAGATCGAAGCTCGTCGCAATAACGTCTTCGATCTCCTCCGCATCGCACCCCAGCACAGTCATCCACTTACGGCGGATAACTACAGCCTCATCGTGCTCTCTGTCGATCTGACGCCACTGTGCTCTGATTCTTGGGTCTATCATCGTGACTCCAGCTGGGAGAGCCGAGTCTCGATATCTGCCAGTCTAGCTTCGACAGGCTTGGATGGTTCGTATTTCATGAGCGCCGTCCGCAGCAATTCACTGATTGCCGTGTCTCGAAACATGACCTTTCCGGTCTCCGCCCGGCGAGCCTCTCTGTATGTCGACAGCTTGGCTTCCAGGTCTTTTGGTAACGCAGACTTACTCCGCACGATAAGACTCCAATGCAACCGAGTTGCGTGTGAGGGTTACTAGCCAGACCGCCCCTAAAAACAACTCACCGAATAACTCCGGCGATTTTTTTAACTTTCGTCCAGATTTTCTTGACCTACCTCAAGCTCAGCGTACAGTGCTAGTCATGCCTCTGCAGAGGCTTCGTTTCTGCAGAGCTGCCTTTGTTTGCGCTGGTGTCGCAAACAATTCGTCGCGACTGTCACGGGCTGCCGCCGCATCACTGGCGATCTCCACCTTGGTGTTCTGCGGAATACGTCGGTAAAACACTCCAGGTTGATCGCACAGCATTCCTATTGCGGCCCCCACCTCATACCGCCCCGTTCGCCAGCAGAACTCGTCGCCCTTGATGAGGGCTTCGCCGACTTCCACTACTCGCCAGATGGTAGCCGGGCGGCGCCAGTAAATGGTATCCAACACGCCAATGCGGTGCAGCCACGCACCTATCGGAAACATGATCAGCATTCCCCATACTACACCATATAGAAACTCAAGCATATCATCATCTCCTGCTGGATCACGATGGAATCATGTGCGACTACGACTGTTCGATGTTACGTGCGCTTCTCCCCAGATATTATCACACTGCTCCTTTATCGCAGTACGCAGATCAACCTCCATTTTGTTCATTTTCACCCGGCGGTCGGCTACCACCTCAGAGATAGCCTGCTCCATGAACTGTCTCTTGTTTTCGGCGTATTTCGACCACTTACCGCTGTGTGGCTCAAATGTCTTATTTTCCAAATAACCACCCTGCCCGCCAACGCAGCCAAATAGCTCGCTGACCGTACACATTCCGAATCCTCCTTCGAGATTATACTCAGGCCTACCTATTAGGATCATCTGTGTTCCTTCACGACACATATAGTACAGCACGGTATCGTTACCGTGGATTGTAGTTTTGAATGCCCAGATAGATCCCGCATCGGGGTAAGTGAATGTTTTCGTAACTTCCATAATAAACACCCCTGCATACTCTCGAGCTAGGTGACGTTCGACGGGCGGCACCCGAAGATGCCGCCCGTACAAACATCGACAGAAACTACTCCTCCGCTGCCCTATCGCGATTTTGTGACCACGTCGCAAGCGAGCACATCGCATTTGCTGCGTTGCACGCCGCTTGCGAGAACTTCAGGGCATCATCAGACTTTTCAGCCTTTGCCGCTTTCTCAATCATCGACTCAACTGACTTTACTAACTCATTCATCGGGTTCTATCTCCGCTAAATCGCCGTCAAACAAAATGTTATAACCGAGCGACGGTAAGCTCGACTACAAAGCAACGTTCTCTACTGCATACTTAACTGCGTCGTTGATGGTGTCTGCCAGTGTTTCCCGGTTTGATGGGAACACAGCTTCTCCGCCGGTGCTGTTGTGCAGAACCACTTCAGCGCACCCGTTAGACAGGTTTACTATTACCTCTACGTTATCCGGTAGCTTGCTGCACGCATTGTCTACTGCTGCAGCCAACTTGGCGTTATACAGCCTCGCTCCAATTGAATCCATGTACTCACCTTTGTTACTCGTTACAGGTACGCACCGGCCGCCGCAGGCTCTGCTACGTCTGGCCGCTGGGTGCTACCCCAGCGGCAACTGTTGTTCTGAAAACTACGGGCTACGCACCCGTACAAATGCTAGTTACCGAGGACGACTCTTTCTCCGCAATCCGCATAGCCATCATGATAAGCACAAGCTTGACCTCGCACTCCTCATCCGCTGCATCTGTCGTGGGAGCGTCCGCTGTAGCTCTGCGAAGGACTGCCGCGGCAGCTGGGTTTAGGTGGCTCAACGCCTCAGCCAACTTTTTCAAGTTAATAGCCATACTCTAACTCTAACCTTCCTTTTGTGTTTTTGTCTGTTGTGTGTGGTGTCAAAGTATTTCCCACTGACCCACTTGTGTGATTACTCGACTGGTGTGTCCGCCTCACAATCCCGACTCGCCAGCTCATACAGAGAATTGTTGAACTTTGCTATCTCCAGTTCTAGTTGTAGTCTCCTCGAATATAATGCCGGTTGTCCGTATATTTTCTGAAGTCTGTCTCGCAACATTCTGCAGCCCACTATCTGCTGCTGGATTATTAGCAGCGTAGCAAATTCGCTGTGTTCAGCTAACCGAAGCATCATCGCCTCAGCTGTCGCCGTTAAGCTGTCGCACTCTCTCGCTATTACGCCCGCCACATCGGACATTTGTGGCTCACCACCGTTAAACGGTACCTCAGTACCACCGCTACCCATGTGTGCCCTTGCTTGGATACGAAGCCCCCAAGTAGGCATACTATCGGGTCAAAGGTTCGTTATTCATAACCAACTACTGGAAGTAGGTTAGGTTATCCGGCTCGCGATGTAGTTTCTGCCGCTCCCCGCGAGCCACATCCTCCGAGCCGGCGGCAGGAGCAGCAATAGAAGCTAATATCCTGCTATCCTCAGCAGCTATCATTCTTCGCATGATAGGATCCAGCAGAGTGGGTTGTGGCGTGATCGTTAGGTGATCGCCCGCACTCTTGAATCTATCCGTGTAACTATCTGGTACTGCGTCTGTGAATACCTTCACCAGATGCTCCAGCAACATACACCTGCTGCACCACGGGTTAACCTGATCACGCAGCTCGTCTAGCGGCGCGTCGCGTAAACTTTCTGGCAGCAGTCGCCGATCCGGGTCGGCTGATCGCAGAGCTTCCAGCTCTGTTTCCGCCTGCTTATGAGCTCGACGGCACATCCCAGCAAGTACGAGGGCCTCCTCCCACGAAACATTAACATCTGAACCGTGTGAGAAACCTGCGAAAGCTGGTGCGGGCTCCATCGCCGCTTGTACAGCCTGCCCCACCACCGCTACCTCCGGAGGTACCGGATCGTGCGGTCGTAACCCGTGCATTTTGAACTGCTGCTGGAGATGTAGATCCAGCCAACGTGCCACAACTCGGCTGATCGTGATGGTTACCAGATCAACTGGTTCGGTTTTGCCTGATTCTTGGTGCTGCTCTACTACCACTGAGTCCTCCTGTTTGATTGCCTGTTTTTGCATGTCCAGTCTCCTCTGTTTCTCGTTATCTCGTAATTCCGTGGTGCTGTTACACAATTTTTTACCTGTGCAGTTGACTCGCATCAGGTTCAGCGTACAGTGCTAGTCATGCCCCTGCAGAGGCTTCATTTCTGCAGATATTAGCGTCTTCTTGTAGTCGTTGAGATGGTGGCGTCGCCGTCACCACCACCGTTACCGTTGCTGCCGCCGTTGTAACCGTTGCCGAAGCCGAAGCCGAAGCCGAAGCCGCTGTCGTAGCCGGAGCCGGAGCCGGCACCTCTGCCGCTGTCATAGCCGGAGCCGTAGCCGAAGCCGTAGCCGAAGCCATAGCCGTCGCTGGCGCCGTAGCCGATGCCATAGCCGTAGCCGCTGCCATAGCCGTAGTTGCCTACAAGTTTCAAGGTGTTGCAGCCTGGGCCTGCGATCATTTCAGCCCCCAGTTTTCCGATACCGGAACGGAGCAAATCTCCGACCCTGCCGGGATCTCGACATCATTCTCCAGCGGTCGCAGGAATACCTTAGGTGACAACGGGTTCGATAGCATCCCATCGAACCCAACTTCTTCCCATTTGAAGACAAGGATCGCTCTGCTCAGGAAGATCCTGCCGTCCTCCCGCCGAGCATCCCCAGCGAAGATCCACCCGCGATCCACCACAACTACAGCCCTGCTTCCAGTCGGCCGCGGTACTGGAACTGAGTCTGCTCGGACATACGTAACACCATTGATCACTACTGTTTGCTCGATCATTCTGTTTCTGCCTCTACTTATTGCTTACTACTTACTGTCGCTGCCTCACAATGAGTCAGCTATCTATGAGCTCGGTTATCAATAACCGATTACACCCTTTACACCCTGCTGCACATTATCGTCGTCTGGTAGAGGTCGACACTGTGCCGTTACCATTGCCGTTGCCGAAGCCGCTCCTGCTGTAGCCGTTGCCGTTGCCGTTGCCGTTGCTGCTGTAGCTGTCGCAGTCGCCGGAGCCGGTGCCAGAACCGGAGCCGGAGCCGTTGGTGCTGCCGTATCGACCGTTGTTGCCGAAGCCAAAGCCGAAGCCGAAGCCGTTACCGTATCCGGTGCTGTAACCGTATCCGAATCCGAAGCCGTTGCCGAAGCCGTAACCCAAGCCGTGGCCGCTACCTACTAGTTTTAAGCTGCTCATTTTTACCTTTCTGCTTCCTGCTACCGTCGTCTGGTAGCTGTCGAGATTGTGCCGTTGCCATAGCCGTAGCCGTCGCCGTAACTGTGGCCGCCTCGCTCGTTGCCGTCGCCATAACCGTCGCCGTCGCCGTTACTGTAGCCGCTGCCGTAGCCGTTGCTGAAGCTGCGGCCGCTAATGTAACCATTGCCGGTACCGCGGTTGCAGCCGTTGCCGAAGCCGAAGCCGTGGCCGTTACCGTTGACGAAGCTGTAACCGGCGCCGGAACCTTGTCCGCTGCCGTGACGAATACCGCCACCCACTGGTCTCACACTGCTCATTTTTACCTTCCTGCTTTCTGCTTTCTGCTACCGTCTTCTGGTAGTCGTTGAGATTGTGTTGCAGCCGTTGCCGAAGCCGCCGCCGTCGAAGTAGCCGCCGCTGCCGCTGCCGTGGCCGCTGTTGTAGCCGGATCCGTTGCCGAAGCCGTTGCAGTAGCCGTAACCTCTGCTGCTGTAGCCGCTGGTGTAGCCGTTGCCGGTACCGTAGACGCTGCCGTAATCGCTGCCGTTGCCGTGGCCGTCACCATTGCCGTGGCCGTTGCCGTTGCCGGAACCTTGTCCGCTGTTGTAACTAATACCGCCACCTATTGGTCTCACACTGCTCATTTTTACCTTCCTGCTTTCTGTTAGCGTCGTCTGTTAGCCCTTTTGCCAGCTGTCGACACTGTTGCGTCACCACCACCGTAACCGCTGCCGTTGCTGTAGCTGCTGCCGCTGCCGTGGCCGAAGCCGTAACCGATGCCGTTGCCGTAGCCTAAGACGGTGCAGCCGTCTTCGACTCTACCACACCCACGGCCGTTACCGGAGTAGTTGCCAAAACCGGAGCCGGAGCCGGAGCCGGAGCCGGAGCCGCCTGGGTTGCCGCAGCCGTCGGTGTAGCCGCTACCGACTGGTTTGAAGCTGTTGGGCTCCTCCACTTATCGCCCCCTCTCTTTTTGTCCGCCACCTGCGGCAGCCGGCTCGCAATGAGCCGGCTGCACAGAGTGGATCTTGCTGCTTATGAGCAACTAATCGAGAGCCCTGCGCTCCCTCATCTCAATCGCGTCGAACTCTCGCTGGTAGTGACACGCGACTGTCATTTCCGCCAACATCTTAACAGGTCCGTGTGTTGGGTGCAGCACTACGCGAGTTGCTGCCAGCACCAACACAGGGCCTTCCAGCGACTCGCTGGACCAGTTAGGCGGGTACCACTTTGTAACACCCTCCAACGAGTCAAGGCAGTGCTTTGCCCCCTCAGTGTTACCCGGCACAAGCTGACATGAATCGTCAGTGGACCGGATAAAATGTGCCGGCACTGTATCCACAATGACTAAATACAGGTCCCCCTGCCTGATGGCGTCGTTAGCAATGCAACCCCTTGTAAAGCTCTCGGGCCTCCCCGGCTGAACAAGTGGGTCTCCACCTGCCCTCACACGACACATAGTACTCTCGATTTCCTGAATCACTGTTGTCATGATGCGACCTCTTTCATGTAGCTGCTATCAGATTGAACTTTTTGTCGCCAGCAAGCCACAGCTGAGCCTGCTCGCACGTCATGATGGTAGATGGAACACCCATCGTAACCATCTTACCAGTCACACAGCCAGCAACAAGCCTCTGTGAATTGTCTGCCAATCGGTACAACGCTTCTGGTGTGTTGCTGATCGGGTTTGTCATGCTGTGCACACACACCGCACCAGACTCTTCAATATACCTGGCCCACCCAAACCGGGTGATTCGGATAGATCGGATGTCTTGATTCGTCTCCTCGTTGATCTGCGCAACCGTTTGTGTCTCCGGTCGCATAACAATCTGCTCATCCACTCGTATGCCGTGAAGCGACCAGACCCCAAAACCATCACGGTACCGACACGCCATCCCTGTCTCGTTGTGCAGTCGCCCCGCTTCATCTCGGTGCAGCTCACTGTGCCGGTGCTGAAAAATGCACGCACCCTTATACGGCGCCCACCAGCCGCAGTGCTTGGCCAGCTCAAGCAGTCCGGAAAGTTTATCTGTAGCCTCCGTTAACCCGCAATGCTCGCGGAAAAATGCGTAATAAGATAACCACCCTACGTCGTGTGATCCAAAAACTTGATCGCTGACCTTATTCAGGAGCTGCTCTCGTAACTGCTCCGGGGTCTGCTCCGGGGTCTGCTCCGGGGTCTGATCGCTGACCTGCTCCAGGACCGGATCACCGACCTGCGCACTGACCGGGCCACCAACCTGAGCCCATGTCCGCGAGCTAACATAAACCCGGACCTGCTCCCGGACCTGATCCATGATCGCCTTGTTGACCTGATCAGAGACCTGATTCGAGACCAAATCCTTGACCTGCTCCGTGACCAGCTCGCCAACCTGATCTAGGACCTGCCTCCAGATCTGACTCCAGCCCTGATCCAAGACCCGAGTACTGATCTGATCCCAGACATGCTCCCGCGCCTCGTCGCTAACCTTCGCATCGACCTGAGAACCGGCCTCAGTCCTGAGCATATCCCTGATCTGATCCCAGACCTGCTCCAGGACCAGATCACTGACCTGATCATTGACCGGACCAACGACCTGAGCATCTGCCAGCAAGTGGACATAACCCCGGGACTGCTCCGTGACCTGCCTGTTGACCTGAGCATCAACCTGATCAGCGACCTGATTCGAGACCTTCACCTGGACCGTCCCCATGGCCGTCTCGTTGAGCTGATCCTGGACTAGGTCCCGGATTTGCCTCAAGACCTGACCGGGGATCCAGCTCAGTACCTGATTCGCGACCGCCGCACTGACCTGCTGATTGACCTGCCCGTTGACCAGCTCCCTAGCCCGTGCATCGACCTGATCTCTGACCTGCTCCAGCACCTGATTACTAACCTGCTCCCGGATTTGGTCACTGACCACGCTGCTGACCTGATGGATAACCCGATCATTGACCTGATCCAAGACGTTCTTCCTGATCTGGCCCAAGACCTCGCCCGCGACCGGATCACTGACACTCTCGCGAACCTGACTCCAGATCTGATCCCGTACCGTTGCAACGACCTGATCTCGGAGTTGCTCCCACACCTGTTCACGGACCAGCTCCTCGGCCTGATCCGAGACCGTATCACCGACCTGCGCACTGACATAATTACTGATCTGATCCCTGATCTTCGCACTGACCTGCTCGCTGAGCTGCGCGTCGACCTGCGAACCGACCGGACTCCAGATCTGGTTCCAGACCTGACCCCAGACCTGATCACCGACCTGCTCCATGGTCGCCTCACTGACCAGCTCATGGACCTGACCCGAGACAGTATCCCGGACCTGCTCGCTGACCTGACCGCTGACACGCATCCGGATCTTCTCCCAGACTTGCTCCCGAACCTGCCCGCCGACTAGCATCCGGATCTGCCCCCAGACTTGATCACGAACCTGATCGCTGGACTGCTCCCGGACCTGATCTTGGACCTGCTGCCGGACCCCTGCACTGATCGCCGCATTGAGCTGATCGCTGACACCGTTCCGGACCTGATCCACGACCCGCTCGCCGACCTGATTTCGGACCTGATCCCGTACCGTTGCAACGACCCGCTCTCTGATCTGCTCCCAGACCTGATCTCGGATATGCTCCCCTACCTGCGAACTGACCTCGTCACCTGGAGTATTCAGGATGATCTCACGTGATCGCTCCCAGACCTGATCTGCCACCTGCCCGGTGACCCGCTCACGGACCGCTCTCCGAGCCGTCTCGCTGGGCTGCTCCCGGACCTCAGCCGCAACCGACTCGCTGAGCTGCTCCCCAACCTGCTCAATGGCCTGCCCGCTGAGCTGCTCCCGGACCTGCTCCAAGACCAGCTCTTTTAGTTGTTCCCAAGCCTGACCCATGACATGGTTGCTGGACTGCTCCCGGACCATCCTACGGACCGACTCGCTGGCCTGATCCATGACCTCGCCAGCGGCATGATTGTTGGCCATATTACGGACCTTACCCCAGACATGCTCACCGACGACATGCTCGCCGACCTGCTCCCGGATCTGCTCACCGACGCTCTCGCGTACCTGAGCCGAGACCGGACCACGGACCTTACCCCAGACATGCTCACCGACCTGCCCACTGATCAGCTCACTGATTTGTGCAGCGACCTGATTACTGACCTGGTTATGGGCCTCAGCCCAGACCTGCCCCCAGACACGAGTACCAACCTGCTCACCGACCGGCTCGGCAACCCCAGCCCTGACATGCGCATCGACCTGACCGCGGACCTGGCCACTGGCCTGATCCTGGGCCTGCTCGCCGACCTGTTCCCGGATTCTGTCCCGGATCTGCCCCATGACCGGCTCGGCGACATGATCCCTGACCTGATCCAAGACTTCACTACTGAGCTTCTCGCAGAGCTTACCCCAGATCTGCCCCAAGACCTGCCCCAAGACCTGATCGCTGACTTTCTCGCCTGGGGTATGCGCAATCGCCTCTTGGGCTACCTCCCAGGCCTGCTCCCGGACCGGCCTCAAGATCTGCTCCCGAACCGCGAGCGTATCATTGCCCGCCTCCCATATCTGATCACTGATATCATCGCCGACCTGTTCCCGGATCTGATCACGGATCTGATTATCGATCCGACCCCAGATCTGCCAACGGACCTGCTCCCAGATCTCCTCCCGTATCAGCCCCGAGACCTGCGAGTGGAGCGCACCACTTACCTGATTGGTGACCTGAGTATCGACACGATCACCGACCGGATCCAAGACCTGATCAGCGAGCTCATTCAGGACCTGCTCCTTGACCTCCTCGTTGACCATATCCAGTACCGGCCACGTGACCTGCTCGTGGATCATAGAATTGACCTGAGCACTGACCTGGTTGTCGAGCTGATCCAGGGCCTGCTCAACGAGCTCATCCCGGATCTGCTTACCGACCTGCTCGCTGAGCGTATCATCGACCTGAGCACTGACCTGATCCAAAATCTGCCCCGCGACCTGCTGCCAGACCTGACCCATGACATGGAGCGCATCACTGACCTGCCCGCTGACCTGCGCATCGACACTATCACCGACCTGAGCAGTGAGAGCATCACTGACCCCCCCGTTGACCATATCCCGTACCGGCCACGTGACCCGATCGTTGATCATAGAACTGACCTGAGCACTGACCTGGTTGTCGAGCTGAGCCAAGACCTGCTCAGCGAGCTGATTCCTGATCTGCTTACCGACCTGCTCGGTGACCTGCTCGCTGACCGGATCACTGACACTCTCGCGAACCTGATTCCAGATCTGATCCCGTACCGTCTGCCAGATCTGATACACGATCCTATCGCCGACCTGTTCCTTGACCTGCTCGTTGAGCATATCATCGACCTGAGCGCTGGCCTGTTTGTCGACCTGACTCAAGACATGGTTCCGTACCTGCCCACCGACCTGATCACTAACCGGCCTGGTGCTCTTACCCTTGACCTGCTGAATAACCCGATCCAAAACGCTATCACGGACCTGCGCCCAGGCCTTCGCCAAGATTTTATTCCTGACCTGGTGCTGGAGCCGCTCCATACCTTGATCCGAGGCAATAGACTGCAGTGCTACCGCCCCCATAGCCGCCGCTATGGGCGAATCGAAAAGAAGAAACAATTTGGGCGGCTCCAGCCCAGCTGCTACGTAGCACTCGATTGCAGCCGCTTTGGCCTTCTCGAAATCGCACGGCTCGCATGAGAGCCCTATCTTCAACCATTTCTCTGTGTGCAGCGGGAGCTGCGCGATCTGTTCTGGTGTGAGTTTTTCTAACTTCATCTGTTTACTACTTTCTGTTTAGTTAGGTTTAGTGCTGCAATACTAACTCGCAGCACACTATCTTCTGAACACGACTCCTTTGGAATCATCCTGTATGGTCACACTGAACCACACACGGCTATTATTGTACAGATCCTGATTCGTATTCCTGACGCACGTGACGGCGTGACCCTCGTCAGCTGCCCGCACATAATTCACAGAAGACCACTCTCTGTCCTGTGCTAGCACTCTGTACAGCCGAAGAGATACCGCAGCTCTCGGCTGTCTGGCTGCCAGTGTTATCTGCATACTCTGCCTCCTATACTGTTTACTGTGATGCGTTGGCGTTACCTGCCGACACTTGCAGTCATTGCTGCTATTGCAGCCGGTCCAACCTTCTCAATCAGCTTCCGCTGCTGCTCTGGTGTCAGGTGTTTCCAGCCACCTTGAACAGCAGCCGCTGCCATATCCTTAGCATCCTGCGCGTTTTCTGGCCTCATAGCAGAGTACATTTGCTGTATCGGCCCAGCGTACGCAGCTGGGTCGTTGTACTCCATATGACCACCCAGATAGTTTTTACCCACCTGCTGCACACCTGACACAGCTGCAGCAGCCGGGCTTCTGTAATGCATTAGGGAATCCAGCATACCACGACCCACAGCAGGTTTAGAGAGTTGATATTTCATCGCATCATTCAACGCCAGGCCGTACAACTCATCTCTGGATTTAGATGCGGTTACAGCAGCCTCGTCACCCCCATGACCGAAAATATTTCGTTTCAATCTCCCGAGAGTTGCGTCCTGCAACGTGTACTGCTTGACCTTCTGCCCCTGCTCACTCAGCCTCCTTCTCTGATTAGGTGTCAGCCCAGCCTGCACACCATAATCGCTGGTCGTGTTGTAGATCGAATCGTTCACAACCTGATTCGCATCACTGAGGCCTTGAGCTCCCGAATACACCAAGCCGGCAGCTGCGGCCTGATTCAGCCTACGCATACCCGGCACACCGTCAGCTGACAGCAGTTTTGCTGTGTTCATGGCTGGCCGCTGGCGAAATCTCTCACCTGCAGGCACGTTAGCGACAGTGTTGAGGGCTCTACCAGCACGACTCGGCAAAGGTTTGCCTATGTTCGCCGCTACCAACGCTGGTGCCGGTCTTGATCTGGGTGCCGCGACAGCCTTCACAGCAGGTGTCACAGCTGCTACAGCTCTGGTCGCCAACGACTTGGCTGGCGGCGTCGGTACCTTGTTCGCCATTGATGTGGTGATTGATTTCTGCTGCGCCGGTGTAGGCACACGCATCTGCCTGACCGGCGACTGTATCGGTGCAGCTCCAGGTCCTGCCACAGGCCTGCCCATTGTTTTGGAGGCTGTACGGGACAAGACTTTGGAAAGACCCTTCATGTTGATGGCCTGCTTCTGTAGCTGGCTATCTGGATGCGTCAACACATATAGACAGTGGACTGCCCGCAGATCCGTGAGGCTGTTGAACATGTTTTCTCCTGTGCTTGTTTGTCCGGCTGCACGCGATGCCCTGCTTCGAACCCGCAAGGCTGGGATTGTTATTGTGGATCCTGGACTGTGCTGCCGTGCTATGAACCCGCATGGCTGGGATTGTTGTGAGAGCGTATATGTGAGGAGCTGTGTACTGTGACCTGCTGCCCAATATGCTCTGCTTCGAACCCGCAGGGCTGGGATTGCTATGAGAGCGTATATGTGAGGACTTGTGCAGTTGCCCTGCTATGAACCCGCAAGGCTGGGATTGTTGTGAGAGCTTATATGTGAGGAGCTGTGCACTGTGACCTAGAGCTGTCACGATGCGTACCAACACCCCTGTTGCACTGCTTCGAACCCGCAAGGCTGGGATTGTTGTTGAACGTGTTTTCTTCTGTGCTTGCTTGCCAAGCATACGGCAACTTCGGCGGTTTCGGTGCCCTGCTTCGAACCCGCAGGGCTGGGATTGTTGTGAGAGCGTATATGTGAGGACTTGTGCAGTTGCCCTGCTATGAACCCGCATGGCTGGGATTGTTGTGAGAGCGTATACGTGAGAGCTTATATGTGAGAGAGTATATGTGAGGAGCTGTATACTTTGGCCCCCTGTTATCCTGCTTCGAACCCGCAAGGCTGGGATTGCTGTCAAAATGTGCTGTGAGAGCGTATATGTGCGAGTGTATATGTGAGAGCTCACAGGTTAGGGCGAGAGCCGAGAACCGATGTTGGCCCCGACTGTGCCGCCAGCTGCACCACCAACCAGTCCGCCAACACCAGCCGCCAATCCTCCAGCTGCACCCAACGCCCCACCACCCAAAGAACCACGAAGTGCGGCCATCATCCGGCTCCGCTTCTTGCCCTCCTCATCTACACCTGTATCGCTAAACATGCCGTGCAGCCCGCCAATTGCAGCACCGGCAGCCGCGCCAGCACCAGTCACACCACCAACCCTGCCCATCGCAGCACCACCCGCCAGCTGGCGAATCCGTTGCTGAATACCTGCGTATGGCGACACGTCAGCTTGTGGGATCTCTGCAGCTGGAGGTGCGATAGGAGCAGCAGGCGGTTGCATGCCTGCAATCTTCCTTTGCCCTGCTACGAACCCGCAAGGCTGGGATGAATCTTTACTCGAAACAACGATTTTCCCAGAAGAAGTTGCCTGCATACCCTTCCCTGCAAGCCTTGCCCTGCCAATCTTAAATCCTTTCGCTACACCTGCTGCGTGGTTGCCATCCACAGTCCCAGCCGGCCCCAACGCTCCGTGTGTTTCTATAGGGTTGCCTGCTGGACTGCCTGGCAACCCTGGAAACGCTGTAGCCTTTCCTCGCTGCGTCGAAAGCCCTGTTTGCGGTATTCCACTCCCCATCACATGTCGTGCCCCAGCCTGCTGTCTTGGTGCTGTGTTACCCGGTGCAACCATTGGTGAAACAAGTGCACTTTTTCTCCACGCCCTGATCGCTGCAAGTGCATCCGACATAATAAATCCTTTGTTTCCGCTGGTTTGACTTGATTGGTAGCAAGGGGTGGAGTTCAGGGTTATAGTCTGCCACACAGAGGCAAGGAACACAATACCGCAGAGGTATATCCGTGCCAGCAACGCAAAACACAGGGAGTACAACAGATGACAGAAGCTGCAGAATCCTTCCCCACCCACACACACCAATTAATTGACAGTATGAAGGCCCCATACAGGCTGATGACCGAAGGGGAGGTCATTTTTCCCAGCTGTTACATTGGTAATACCAGCACAGGTACGTGGGAGCTCACTACTGCGGCTTTCTGGCACTCTGAGGCTGTTCCTACAGCATTCCAGCTATTCTGTGCTCCTTCGTCTCCTGAGGACTACAAGATCGTCTACGGGGATCAGGTTATCTCTGAGGATGCTGTGTACTGGCATCAGGGGCACTGGATCCCTGTTCCTGTCTGCTGGTACGGTCTTGGCGTCTCCAAGTACTGGCACAGCGACCCTGGCAGCATAAAGCAGACTGTCAAAGGAAACTCTGCTGTCTATTCAATGTACCGTCAGAGTGCGATGGTCGCACACCCTGTTCGATCGACGTGGCGGACGTTATCCGCACCTCCGGGACACAGACATCTACAGATCGGTGAGGTCGTCAGACAGAAAGACCTGCGTACGAGTGCTGTAGACAACAATAAATGGGCTGACGTGAACGCACCAGTGATCGGAACTACCATCACAGGGGTCACCATAGAGAGCGCTCGCTTTATTCGCCCTATCCCTGTGCATTGGGTCAATTGGTACGTGAACACCAGACCGGGCTTCGGGGCTAATGCGAACGCTGGGACATCCCTGAGCACTGCTCTGGGTAACATTATCGCTGTTCGCAAGAAAATGCAGGAAATTCAGCATAACACAGGGCAACCATGCTATGGGATTATCTGGGATACGTTCGGCACAGCGTTGCAGGTCTTCGACAAACCAGTCAACACTCAGGATATGTCGCCCACCATCGCAACAATCGGGGATTCTGCTGTCCCTGAGTCTATCCGATGGAACATGGAGTACTCCGTCTACCTCGGAGAGCCAATAACCCATAACGGGCTGCTGTCACTAGCCGAGAAGGATATGCCGGCCAGACACAGAATACTGAGCGCTGGCGAAGTCAGTCAGGATGGGGACCTCATCTTCACACTGGCTCCCGGGAAGCGATTACCGTTTATCTGGCAGCCTGTGGCACCAAAGTTGTGGTATCAGCCCGGATTACGCCAATACATCTTCTGTCGGCACTCAGATGCTGTCTGCAACATGGATGCCCCGGAAGTACGGTTAACCTTCCTCACCGAACGGGTGGCCAGTCTGGAGCAGGGGCAGCAGGACCTCAGAGGCCAAATCCACTCCCTGCTCCAGCGATTAGCCATCCTGACACCAAAGGCCAGCTAAACAGAGCTATACCGGTGACTCGTAGAGCGGACGAGTCATCAGTGAGCCGGTTTCGTTATGCATAACGGGCGAGTTCGTGACAACCAGCGTGTTCAGCTTATTCACCAGGAACAGGTCGCAAGGCCAGCCTTGCCTCAAGTCTGCATCAGCCCAGGCCTTGCGACCTGACTCATTAACAGCGTACATCAAACAACCCTCGTGCCACTTGAGGTCAGGAGGGGTAGTCAGACCCATGGATACCTTCCAAAGAGGACCCAGGAACCGGATCTGCGCTTCTTCTGTGAGCGGCTTGGTCTGCAACTCACTGAACTGCATGCCGGGCAGCGACACGACCGGCCGAGTAGGTGACAGATTCCTGCCGTGGAAGCTGATTGCCTGAATATCAGGGTACGTCTCAAAAACATCATGACACGTATCCATGGCCCTGTGCAAGTACGCCTTATTCAACGACCCGAGCTTCACGTCGTCCTCAAAGACCAGCGTAATGGCCGCCTTTGAGCGTTTGTGGATCTGGGTGTGCCCGTACATCGCTCTGTACTGCCTAACCGCGTAATCCCGCTGAGATGGCCGCCAGGACCGGTCTACCGAGTATTCGGCATGGTCAAACGGTAAATCACTGTCCTCATTCACATACATCGTGTGTGTAACACCTGCATGCTGCAGGAGTTGCGTCGTAGTGCACACCTTTCTCGGGTGGCAAAGCACAAATACTTCAAGATCGATCATATCACCCTTCTCCCCATTTACAGATACGAGGCCCCTGCACAGGCGCTGAAACACTACTTATCAGCCACAGCAGCCATTGCTGCAGCCAGCACACGTCTCCAACATGTCATACTTATCCCATGGAACTCAGTATCGATTGCACCCCGCTCTGCAGCCTCCTCCTCGCCTCGCACCCACCGCAGCATCGCATATTGGATGACCTGCACAGTTTCAGGCTCCGTGTAACCGCACAGCTTGAGCTCCTCCAGACCTGCTGGGATATCCAGCCGGTCAACATTATGACCCGGTACCAAACCATGTCGCATCAAGAACACCCATTTCTATATCTGTCTGCAGCTGCAGAAATGAAGCCTCTACAGAGGCGTGACCAAACAAAAAAAGAGCGAGGGGATTAACCCCCGCTCTCTCGCTCAACTCGCCCCCAGAACAACGCAGGCTGCGTTGTAAGCTGGGCTAACCTGCAAAATTGTCGTCATCATCGTCGTCGTCGTCGTCATCGTCGTCGTCGTCATCGTCGTCGTCGTCATCATCGTCATCGTCTTCCTCCTCGGCGAAGTCGTCGTCTGCATCGGCGAAGTCGTCGTTAACGAAACCATTGACCTTTGCTGCATCCTCCTCTGCGGGGGCCACCAGCAAATCACTGTCCGCACCGTTGTAGAGCGGCTCATCATGTTCCGGCATATCATCTACCATAAATTCAACATCCTTCATGTTAACGAGGCCCCACCGAGACGGTAGGGTGTAAGGTTTACAGATACGAGGACCACTCACAGGCACTGACGCAACGGTATCACTGCAACTTGCAGGCAGCAATAGAAAACAGCTAGCCAACGCGGCAGCCCCAAGAAACTCGTCAAATGTATCCGTCACAAATGATGGGCGTATCATGTCGCAGCCTCTCCAGAAATTCAACCCTCGCAAAATGGTCGTACGGAATATCTACCGAAACCGACCGACGAGTGGCTGTAACCGGTTACAACCACAAAATCGTCGAAGATTCAAACACAGAGTTTACAGATACGAGGCCCCTGCACAGGCGCTGAAACACTACTTATCAGCCGCAGCAACCATTGCTGCAGCCAGCACACGTCTCCATAAGCCTCACAACACAGTTACTCGACCTTCTTGCTCCTTGGCGTGTAGCTGGGGTTATCAAACTGGTACAGCTGGGCGCCGCATCGCTGACACTTGTCCGCCCTGTACCAGTGCACAGCCTGACAACTGCGGACCCGGCACTTCCAGTAATGCTGGTACCAGCCAGGCACCACCGGCCGCCCGGCTCTCATATCTTGGGTATCGCGCTGGTGTCTTCGACAAAATCAAAATAGAACCGCGGCCTGTGTTGGAAGCACAGAGATCCGACAGCACCATCAGATTTACGCGTCACCACACAGTACGGGGCGATAAACGACCTAACCTCGAAATCCTCAGTCAGCTGGGCGGTGTCCCATGCTTGCCCGAACAACGCCTCGAGCTCCTCCCGTGTGCGGGGATTCGCATTAATCTCCTCCAGCTGCTTCATTCGCAGCGCCTCCACTTCTCGTGGATCGGGTTTAGCTTTTGCCATTGTGGTCTTCTCCTTCAGGATAGGTTTGTAAAGTGACTGATCTAGTAAAGCGATTCCCGTTGCGTGCACCGTCACAGGTGGTGTCGAATAGACCTCACCAGACGGAATATCGTTGATAGCTGCCTCGACACAGCCCGTAGCTACCGTCACATTACGCCAACCGCTGGCACTGCGTAGTAGGGCCAAATACGTCAACATGCCGCTGGTGCGGATGTTCTCACCATAAAACACAGGTTGCTGCATGGGCCACAGCACCACAGCCGACCGCCCTGGTGATGGCCTTGGTATTTCGCACCATGTGAACACATTGGAATCCAGCCAGTGGTTGTACTGCTGGAGCTCCTTATTCAAGATCTTATTTGCCCACACTTTACCACGACGCATAGCCTCACTAATAGATACGTCATCCTCAGGGAAAGCATCGGCCAACCTGTTCGCAACATCTCGCCACGTTACAAAGAAGTACCCATCAATAGCCTCATCAACTACAGTGGGTGTTATTATTACAGGCTGCATGCGGCCGTCCTTGTATTTCACAAACACCACCGCAGCTGTGAGGCTCTGCAATAAATGGATCTTCTGCCGCAGGTTAGTCATAAGTGCGTAACGTGGACGCAGCATCGACCGCCCCCCATAGATTTTGGTAGTGACACCCCTTGTGTTGACCTGCCATCTCCTCAGCATGTATTCGAGTATCTTCGGCACACTGCCGTCATCCCCAGTGTGTGCCGATAGCATAGACCTGCTCAGCAGTGCCTGATCCAATAACTCGTGTGTGACCGTCGACAGGCTTCCACCCAGCGGAGATGAGCCGTACATGGTAACTGTAGGCTTAAGCATGTGACGCCTAGTACCCGTTTGCCAGCTGTCGGTATAAAACAAGTTATAAAAATACTCAGCGTCAGGTGTTCTTCTCCCCTCTTCTACACAAACAAACTTTGTATACCGGTAGTCACCGCCATCACCAGCAATCACATTACGGCCGGGTAGTGTCACACCCTCTGAAGCTGCAAACACAAGTTCCCTGTACCTGCTGTTATCAAGACGAGGGTTACGCTGCCTGCTCGGCGATAACTTATCACCTAGGTCGCACCGCACCGGTATCAACAAACGCTCAGCTGTCGCCTGCATTGTAATGTGCACACGTTTCTCCTATGTTTACTGTCGCGATGTCTGGTCTTAATCTCACCGTTGTTGAGGGATGCATAATTTTGATAACGCTTTCAAGACAACGAAGTAGGCCGTTCGTCCTTATGTCGCTGCCATAAAACAGTGGTGTATCGAGCACCGTGTCTTCACCGTTAACTTGCGTGCACCATGTGTATACATCCGACGCCAGATACGCGTTGTACTCATCAATATCTCTCCGAAGTGCTCTATATGCCCAGTCTTTAGCAGCCTGTACAGCCTCCTTCTTGGGTAGTGAGAGCAGATTCGAATTTACTAACGGCAGCCTGAACTCGTGCGTTCGCATGAAGAACACACCAGAGATATCCCGCGGCTGTGTGAGATGCGACAGTTCGCGGGATTCTTTTAGTTTTCTACCATCATATTTCACAAAAATACACGCACCGCACAGGTTCTTTACCCACTCACACAGCTTGTAGAAAGGCACACTGATGGCAACACCACCAGCCGCTTTACTGTCAAGCCTGCTGTATGTATCGCCAAGAGCGTTGCGGACCTCTCTTGCTACCAAATCCGTCTGCCAGTCTAACTCCGCCAGTATGTCCCTATAACGGGGTGCTCCCCACCGATCAATGTTGTCCAGCGTCTCCTCTGGGCGGGTATGGCGTAACGCTGGCTCGGTTCGCAGCTCCGACAATATCCTGAACAGCATATACCGCCTACTACCAGCCTCCTGGAGTCGTATAGGGTTGACTGAGGATAGACTGATCCAACCAGCCGAAGGGAATAGCCAAGTCTGTTGGTCACTCGGTAGCAACCTACCGCCTTTCGATCCAAACAACACGCAACCGGTAGCGGTAGTGTTGTGCAGCAGAGCTTCTGTTGTTGCCCCGTCATGTATGTTATACGCTTTGAAGTTTTTATATACAGTCACCCTAAGACCGGACCTGGGGTTTCGCATGATAGCTGCGTTACCCAGCGGCCCCCTCTCGCCGACAAAATTCAACTTAGCAATTCCTACCGTCAGTGGCTCGGCTGGGAGGCTAGTAAATCGCATGCGTCTGCCCCTGTAATGAATTTGAACCTGCTATCCGACCCCGCGGTTGCGAGCGTCTGCAATGTACCATTTGTTCGGTGGTCTGCACCGTATCGGTACCGGTGGCCGGACCAGCGTACCGGTGCCACCGGAGTACCGCCAGGCAGTAAAGCGATTTTGTACACCTCGTTACTGAACCAGCTATTGTACATTCGGATCTCTTCCGTCACCGCCTCATCTGCCCACCTAAACACCCGCTGCAGTGTTTTACCCTCCAACGAGTCGCGGTCTTGGTAGTACTGCCGACTTATACAGCTCGCAGCGGCTGCAAATGGTACCACGAAAATTGCAGAGACATCTCGCTCTAACAATTTGCGACTATTGCTTATCCCCTTCCAGTCCACCCTGTGGAATACACCGTCACGAAACCGCACAGGTACTACAGCTATAGACATCATATGCAACCATACAAGCAGTTGCTGAAACGACGCAGGTGTTTTTCTGGTATCGCTATACTCCTGCCTCTGTGCCGCAACCCTTCGGTAGTACCTGTCTTCAAACACGAGAAGGTTACGTAACAACTCAGATCTAATGCGTCCAACATCTTCAGGAAGTAGGTAGTTGTGGATCTCTAATTCGGTGCTTATTACACTGTCTAAATTTTTTGACTTACTGAGTCCAGGGTGTACTGTGTAACTACGTACAAGTTCCCCTTTGTATTTACTAAACATCATAACACCACACACCAACGACTCGATCTCCCCCGTGATTCGACTGTACCTTCCGCCAGTTGCGGGCTCGCCTTTGCAGTCGGCAGACCACCCTTTGCGTAAAGGGTTAATCTTGACTTGCGTGGCGTACACTACAGGCTTGATACTGCTTGTTATCTGCACATCACACCCCCTCTCTACGTGTAATGAATTTGAACCTATAATCTGCCGCAGTGGCTGCGAGTATCTGCAGTGCGCCATTCGTTCGGTGGTCTGCACCATATAGGTGGCCGGACCCCCATAACGTGCTTGTCCCCCCCGACGTACCGTCGGGCAGTAAAGCGATTTTGTACACCTCGTTACTGAGCCAGCTATTGAACATTCGGATCTCTTCCGTCACCACCTTACCCGCCCAATTATACACATGCGTCAGGTTTTTACCCTCCAGAGATCCCCGGTCTCGGTAGTACTGCCGACCTAGACAGTCCTCAGCGGTATCAAATGACACCAAGAAAATTGCAGAGACATCTCGCTCTACCAATTTGCCTTGGTTGCTTATCCCTCGCCAGTCTACCTTGTGGAATACACCGTTACGCAACCGCACAGGTACTACAGCTACAAACATCATATCCAGCCATGCAAGCAGCTGGTGAAACGACGCAGGTGTTTTTCTGGTATCTCTATACTCCTGCCGCTGCGCCGCGACCATTCGGCAGTATCTGTCTTCAGTCATAAGGAGTTTACTTAACAACTCGAGGCGTCTAGTAATCTGATAACTGTCAGGCTGGTAGATGTGGGCCGCTAATTTAGCGTCTATTACAATATCTAGAGTGTCTACCTTAGGGCGTCTACTGTTTACGCTGCGATTCGATAAACATGCCCTGCTGTATTTACTAAACGACAGGATATCACACACCAACGACTCGATCTGCCCCGTGATTCGATTGTACCGGTTGCCGCACACTACAGGGTCACCCTCGCCGTCGCTACCCAGCCTTTTAGGAAAAGGGTTACTCTTGACTTGCGTGGCGTACATTACAGGCTTGACGCTGCTCGTTATCTGCACATCACACCCCTCTCTACGTGTAAAAGAGCACAACCCTAGAACACAAATAGCCCACACTCGTATGAGTGTGGGCTACAAATTCTTTTCTTTAGCTATCAGCTGATACCTACGCCCATAGCTCGTCGGTCACAGGCCGGTCAGTCGCCTCATTAGAGATCAGCTTCCTTAACTGCTGCCAACCATGCTCGAAATTACCTGACGCTGCCGCTGCTGCTTTGTAGCCTTCTAGCGTCGTACAATCTACATTGATGCACTTGGCGGCATGCTCGAGCGCACTTGCGTGCTTAGGTGTATCGGCAACAAGTCTGTCATACAGATCCAGATCTTTCGCTGGCGCCCTGCTACCGTTATGTGTCAAATACGACACACGAGCGCACCGCGCAGCGGACACCTTCGGTAAGTCGATATAGTCTATGTCCCAGTCCTCGACCTTGTCTATGAACGGTAGATGCCAGTCACCAATATGGAGTTGCGAGACCCTCCCCGCTGCCTGATTAGCAGACATACATTCGCGAATAAGACCAGCCAGTATCTGGATATGCGGCTCTGCTTTCTCGTGGCAGCGTAATGCGAACAGGTTCGCAAATGAGCTGGTGGTTCCTGAGAGGACCACAGTGATCCACATCCACGGCTCCAGCAGCCTGTTAGGGATCTGTTTGTGTAGGCCGAGCTTCAGCATCGCCCACGCAACAGCGATCACGAAAAGTCGCAGAGTGAGCCACAGCCGTCTGCAAACCCAGATTCTCAGTGCAGAAACTTGGGAGTAGGCCTGCATACCTTGCTGAGCCGCCCCCCAATAAACCGGTACAACCGGATCCCTATAAACGTCACGAAGCATCTGCCGCACAGGGATGGCTCGGGACGATGCGGAGTTACGTGAGTTTCTGCGGTGAGTCAACAGCTCGCTGTGGATGAACCGATTATACCGGATCTCAAGTGTTGTTAGACGGCTTCCGTTTGGGTGCCGACTGTCGGCCAGTACTCGACACCTTATTCCTGACGCTTCGTCGTTTCGCTGTGTCGCCTCGCTGCTTATCTGTGTCATGCTTCTCATGCTTCTGCTTTGCTTTCCCTACTACCTGTGCCTCAATGACATTGAACGTAGACCGTACACCGTAAAACTCCTGCAACAATATCTGCGTGTAGTGAATCACCTTCTTGAGATCTGTGATACCACCCTCTACGCCGCCTTTCTTTCCGTGCCTCGTGATGTACTTGACAACCTCGAACTCGATACCTCCCAAGTTGTTTGCCAACGAGTACGTCACAGGCTCAATACCACATCCCTTGTAGTGGCTACCACCCTGCTGGATCTCCAGCACACCCTGCTGACGTGCCGCCTTTGCGATTTCCCGTTTCACACGACTAACACGACACACTGAAGCTGAATTAGGCATATCTGCGAACCTGTTGATGTCCTGCTGTGAACCAGCAGGGTTGTGATTGTTATGAGTGAGAGGACCCCCGGAAACCGAGGGTCCTCTACTGAGCGCAGGGCCACAGATCTTCGCTGACTAGACGGTTTATCAGCTAAACCTGCGACCCGCGAATTCGCACAAAGACCTACTACTCCCCATATGGGCCGGTTGGTCCTGTCGCTCCGTCTGGGCTGCTTGGCGACACAGGCTCAACCACAACAGGCTCAACCACAACAGGCTCAACCACAACAGGCTCAACCTCTGGCTCAACCACAGTAGGCTCAACCACAGCAGGCTCAACCGCCTCTGGTGCCGCTGGTAGAGTGGCAAACAGCGGACTTGCTGTCTCGCTGAATGACTTGACCGTGCCTACACCATCCGGACCCAGCGGCGCAACATCGTCGATCGCCACAAACTCCGTAATGCTCGGGTGTGATCTGTTCCCGGCGTCGTCGATGTAGCTCAAGGTTATTGTGTACGCCGTGTCTTGCAACACGGAGAATTGCACAACCTGGTCTGCCAGGGCTGGAACCTTAACAACGAGTGGCTCAGCGTTAGCCTGACTGATAGTCACCTGCTGGATAACCACATCCGAGTCCGTCAGACGTGGGTCAGCCAGCGTCAGCTGCTTATTGATGTAGGACATAAACTCGCTCTCCGAAATAACGTCAATCTCTGATATTTCTGGCGGTACCACAAGGTGCCGCCACACTAATTTCCGCAAATTTTCTTGCGACTTCCTCAAACCTTCTGACTGCGTCATCAATGACGCAGCCGCGCTGAACGTGAACTGCCGCAGCTCTCGCAACGTGTCCATTTGCACCAGCACCAGTTGCTGCAGCTCAGCCACCTTTAACAGAACTGCCGCAATATCCGGTGCTGGTGCCACTGGCTTTGATGTTCCGAATAATCTGCCAAATATACTGCGACCAACCATGGTTGGCAATCTCCACTGACCAGTTAAAAAAAACAGCAAAACAAAATGGGCGTTACTACGGTGTCTCGCCGTGGACGTCCACCGCTTTTGCCCGCCTCTCGAGCATGGTGCTCTCACCACCGTCGTTGCCCCTGCCGGTATTAACGCTAGCAGACAACCTGTCTGTAAGCGCACTGATTGCAACAGGTTCGACCTCGCGATCGAACTGGATTGTCACCATAAAATAGTCGGTGTTGTGGTCCCTCGTCAGCACGATCCCTGAAATTGCTGGTGAGATGCTGGCCGTGGAAACCGCGTCATCCACAAGCTCAGCAATTCCTCGCATCAACTTCCCGAGTACGCCAGCAGCAGCTGCTGCGACACCAACCTCTCGCAGGGCAGCCTCAGTCGACTCGCCCTGCTCTATCTGCACCTTCGTAGATACTTCGTCTTTTGTTGTTGTGACCATTTGATCCCCTATTAACTGCTGTCTGTGGTTTACTCTTCTTGACCAATTTTAGCGATAGCCGCAGCTACCGCCGTGTACACCAGCACATCGTCGGCACGTAATGCCAGCATGCTTGACTCGTACTCTGTGTCCTCTAACTCCAGCATCCCCTGCACAATCTCTTGTGCTATCTCCTCCACCTGCTGCTCGGTCCGCAGCTGCTCCGGCATCGCTACCTCCAGAGGTCGGATATTAAACGCTTTCACCAGATTCTGCGACACATCCCCAAACTGGTCTCTCAACCGTTGGCGGTAACTAGACTGGTCGTCTTGACTCATAGCTCTACTCCAGCTTCAAATCTCTTAACCTTGTCCGCCATGGCGTATGGCGGAGACACATTCAACCCTATCCTAACAACACGCTGATTTAAGCTCCACCGTTTACCTGGTCGGACCAGCGACGTCACGCCAATGTGCTGGCAGATTCCTGGGTTTATCACACCTACCCACAGCCCTGCGGCTGCGGCCGAATTACGCAACAGGTCGTCAAATCGCTTCGTTACGTTTGGTGGCTGCTTCAAAAAATTCGCCTGCTCGTACACCCGCCTGCTCACATACAGACACTGCGCGGTAATACCCGACGACACAGCTCCCTGCGTGTGACCCTTGTGAAAACTTTTACCGAGCTTCACACCAGCCAACACACCGAGAGGGTTGCTGTTACCCCAGCTGTTCACTATTTGCAAAAGTTGAGTATACCACTCCACCTTTAATAGAATGTCATCCTGCAGCAGGATTACCCCCTCCGCCTCGGTTGTCTCAAACAACCTTCGCAATACATGACAAGAGGCTTTCACTACACCCATGGGTTGCTTACTTACACTAACAGATACCCTATCTGCCAACGGTGTCAGCTTCCTGTTACCTGCTGGCAACACAGAGAAGCCGTAACCGCTCCACTTGCTGATCTTGGGCCAGTCATACTTAACCTCTAAAAGTGGGCCTCTGCCGTAGTAAGCCTTCGCCGATGCATCTGTGCTGCAATCATCATGCACCATTACCCTCACGTCTGCCGGTAACTGCGTAGCACTCAGCGACCGTAACGTGATGTCGAGATACCCTGCTCTATTTCTAGTCAGTACACAAATTGGTGGTTGCATTATTTGCGGACCTATGCCCTACATTGCTGCTGGTGCTGGTGCTTGCTGCTGTTGCTGCATCAGCATATCGCCACCTTGGAGCCTCGCCTGATTTCGCATCTCATCCAGTTGCGATTTAACCAAGTCTGCCATGACTGGGTTCTCTTTCCTCAGCTGGATCAGATAACTCTTCCTCTGACTCTCAGGCATTGTCATCGCCTGCTGAGCCAGTGTAGTAGCCTGAGATACCATCTCTTCTACTGTAGTTGGCTGGTTCGGTGTCGGTAGCTGCTGGGCAGCGAATTGCTGAGATGCCCCTCCCGGGGCGGCACCCGCCGGCGCAGCTCCACCAGCGGCAGGTGCAGCTGGTGCTCCGCCGCCAGGCATTGCTCCCGGCATTCCCTGCATCATTGGCATCTGCCCTGGCATCCCCGGCATAGGTGGCGGAGGGGCGCCACCGGCTGGCTGGCCTTGTACCGCAGTTGCCTCCATTGATGCAGCCTGATCCATCTCCTTCTGCTGCTTTTCCGTCTCCTCTGCAACTATTCGCTCTTCCTCCAGCTTCAGCCGTTCTTCTTCTGCGAAGTCTGCACCCACAGAGGCCATACCCGTTGTGCGACTCATCTGGCCGCCCATCATCAGTTGAAGTTTCGCCATCTGTCGATTCAGGTCATCCGCATGGGTAACCTTGGTCAGGCGAGCAGTAACCGGCTGCCAGTTAAAGATCTCACCAACTCGCTGCACTATATGAGCGAGCTGCTTATTCAGTGCGTTTACCAGGCTGGACCAGTATGCCTCGAACAGCCGCAGCGCCGCGGGTGCTGCCTGCATGCTCATCGAACCTTTGTACATTTCTACCGGGATACCAATGGCTGTCAGCAGCGTATCCATACCGAGCTCTAGTAGCTCCTTCGGAGCCAGTTGCGTAGCATCCCCACCCAGCGCGTGATACTCGATCGGCGAGGGTAGGACATTCCACTCTGTCGGGTTAGCCCTGCGCCGCTTGATCATGGACCGGACACGGGAGCTAAAGTCGCCCATGTTCAGCATTATTACAGGGTCGTTAAGGTCTCCCCCATCCCCACTGCTACCTTTACGCGGGGCAGGTGTGATCACTCGAAACGGGATAATGTAATCTAACGCCAGAGCTTCATTGTAGGCGTGCAGCAGCTGGACGTACCAAGCCTGCCTGAAGTTAGCCAGAACTCTACTTATTCCCCATCCGTGACTACGGATACCGGCGAGCGGCTGCTCTTTCATGTGGTACACGACATCCTTATCGAACCACAAGTGCTGATTGTTCTTTACAGCGTCCACAACTTCCCAATTTGCCCGCTCAAGCTGAAACAGCTCTCCGCGACGCAGCTGGGATCTGTAGTCTTCTGGTATCTTCCAGATGTAAGCACTCTGACCTGTCAGCTGGTCGTAGCAAATCGCCATCTCGTGTGGGGACCATCGCTTTACAACGACATCGCCAGTAACCCCGGCCCTTCTGTCAATATGCCGCCAGTCACCCGAGTATCCGCACTGCTTGCAGGTGGCATTAAATTTGAATCCGTTGAAGCTATACCCGAATGACGAACTGTTCGCGATCTTGTTCAGCGGGCTCTCGAAGCCACATTTTCGGCAGGCGAGGTATCGCTTGAATGGCATCAACACAGACGTGAATGAATTACCGTAGGTCAGGTAATCCAGCCCGATCGTAAGCAGTAGCTCGCGGATACCGAGTTTGTCTTCAAGAAAGTCTATGTACTGCTGCTTTTCTTGTTTACCAAGTCGCTGCGCACCGTCCCCATCAGACTTCGCAACAATCTCCACTTCCGTGATAAAGTAAGCGACAATCCTGGAGATCGCCGAGCGGTAAACACCGCTGGCATTGATGATAAACTCGGTCCAGCGGTTGGCCTCATCTATTGTGGATGGCATAGCCATCGAAGAGAAACTCATGAAGGGGTCGGCAAACTGGTGCGGGTCTTTACCCGACCACATGCCGCTGGAGATCATTGAGTCTAGGCCGGGAGCAGCCATACCATCACCATCCGCCTTGGTTATTAATAACGAACTTTAAGCCTGGCGGGTCTGACGAGCTGCTGTTGCGAGCCGCTTCACAGTATCACCATCCAATGTTTCTTCCCGCTTCGCTGTCTCCATTAGCGGTATGGCTACCAACTTTTTCTGCATTTCAACAGATGTCGGCAAAGTTGTTGCCTCGCTGACTACGCCTCTCTTCTCCATTATTACTCTCCCGCCTCTGGGTCGCTCACTATAAGTAAGACGCAGTACTCTAGCGTACCGTGCTTGAATTGTATACCTGTTGTCGCTATTTCCCAGACGTCTGCTGTGCCTACAACATTAACAAAGATACGCGGCTGAGGGCCGCCCTCCTGACCAGTCATGTCTGGAAAATAACATACACCAGCATTTCTTGCGTGGTCAACCACAAGAATAAGCATATTACCTTGCCGCAACACTTCGGAGTACTGCGATGTCAGTTTGCCAAACCCGGCGACTTGGAACAGCACAGATTTTGCTGTTGATGGCGGTGCTTGTATCACTGGTTGTTGCGGTTGTTGTGCAGATCTGCGGCCAGCAACTAGCGCTTCCAAGTCCACCCGCTGCATATCTGGAATGGGCGGACCTACTGCTGATGTGGGACCTATAGACCCTAGAGGCATTGCTGGGTTACCTTCTTGAACACTCAATGGTCGGGATGCAATAGGGTTACCTGTGGTCAGGCTTTGTAGAGCTTGGTGCCTTAAACTCTGCACAGTCACAGATCGCTGCTCCGGTCTACCCGGGTCGTAGTTGATCGTCATATTGCCCACATCGTGCGGGTCGAACGATTGTGGTACTCCGCCAGGTGTAGCCGGTGGGATGATTACAGTAGCGATTCCCTTCTTCGGTGCCATGTGCTGCGAGACATGTCTGGTGTCTCCAAGCACCCTCCCATCATCGTCTCTCGCCCACCCCTCGAGCTCATTACTGAATTTTATGTACCCTACCATGGTCCTGCTCTGCCTAAAAAAAAAGAATAATACGGGCCGGACAACTGTCCGGCCCATATCATATCTACATAAACAACAACGGGTTAGCCGCCGCCACAACCTGTGTAGGTACTGTCAGGAACAACAGCATCATAACAATCTTGGAGGGGTGGCCAGCTTCAGCTGCCTGCCATACTTGCTGATGGTAATGTACAGCTAACTGTGTCAGCAATACATAGGCCTTAGCGTCGGGTAACAAGAACGCTGCAGAATGACCGCACTCCCCATCTTCGCCGACTGTCGCCGACATGACGCACACAATACAAAAATCACTATCGTCACCCACCCAAGGGGTAGCCAACGAAGCGATAGTGTACCGCTGCAACCAGAGAAGTACAGCCTCGGCCGGTAAAAGGTGACTATCCGTAACTGCCCCGCTCGGGGCAAGTACTGTGTACTCATCTATTATCGACTGCAACGCTGCTCCCGTCCGCCCAAAGACATCTGTCATACTTTTCATCGTATGGTTAGTGTCCTGTAAGCGCCGAGGTCTTCAGCACCCAACTGTACGCCGCGTTGGGAGAACAGTATGTGCTGCGTCACCCCCATTCGGCGAGCGAATAAGGGGCTGGTTGGGTTACCAGCTGCCAGGTCCAAGTCCGCGCAATCCAGCTTGTCAGCCAGGTGCGGATACTTGCACAAGCAAACCCCTACAGCAAGGTCATCCTTCTGCTGGTCACTTAACTCTGTGACCGGCGGTATGACCGTCCGCATTTCTTCTCGCGGGTTTAGCAGACTTGGCAGTATCGCCTCGTCGCTGTAAAACGACTCGAGCGGTCCAAGGAGGTCTCGGATGGTTGGTATCAACGATACCAACTTATCCGTAATTCCCCCCTCAACCTCCCGGGCAGACTCCTCATCCCAGCGTACATCGAGCTCTTTTGCCGATTCGGCCTGTAGCTGCAGCTCGTTAAGCTGCCGCACACAAGACAAGACATCGACGACAGGCTCGCCATTGCTGTCCTCCCCCTGCATGTATGCAGCCAGCCGAGCTGTATTCATCACAGCCAGCGTAGTACCGCAAAAGCGGTACGGGTTAGGTACCTGCGAACCACATAGCTCCTTGAAGTCCTCAAAGATCTCTGTGTTTGGCAGCCTGCTCTTACACAGGTAGTCAGCCCGCACCAACCAGTGATTGGTTGGGTTACCGGCGACCATTGGTTGCCGACACATGATCTGCCGTATAGTTCTGCCGTCTATCCTTCGAGACAACACCTCTTGAAGGTTTGCCGCCGCGTAAGTTACATCACACCTTGCGATGCCTGCGGCCACTACCGCCGCGACCCGGCCACCAATTGCGACGTTAGATGGGTCGCATTTCACTAGCAGTTTCGGCATAACCGGAACGGTTTCCGGTTGCACCTGTGCTTGTGCTGCTTGCACACCCTCTCGGAGCGTCTGCAAGCCAAGCCACGCCCATTGCATATCGGCATCTTCGATAAGGTCTGGTGTGACCGGTGCTGCATTGATGATCTTACCTGTAGCCTCCGGAAAGGCTACCCACCCGAGATTCTTGAATCCGTGGGTACTATACTGTACCCAACCGTCTACAAGATTTCCTCGGATCTCCCACAACGGGAGGTCGATCACACTGCGTGTACCCGGTGCGTCGAGCCTTCCCCGATATGTCACCACCGCGGCGGCGGTCTGGCCCAGTGGGGCCACTATGTCCTTCACATCCCATATCATCGTGCCATGGGGCCACGGGGATGCGCCCCACTGCAAACCGCGAACAATAGCGAGCTGCTTGTGGATAATTGGGAACGTGTACCGCGTCTCCGCCCTCTCTGCTGAGGTGGTGGGTTTCCGGAACACTCGCTTTGGGTGTCCCTCTCCGGCTGCGATTACTTCGGTGATCGCTGCGGTAATTGCTGCTGTTACTGTTGACTGCGTCATGACTGAGTCTTTCAAAAGAAAGCTATCCAAAAAATTAGGTCAGCCACACTTTGTGACTAACCTCCTTAAACAATCCATTGTCCGATCTGGCACATCTTGCAATGTACGACCGGCGTCTAGCTGAGCCTGCGTTACCACAAGCTGCTCACCTCTGGATCCCTTTATTTCATTTACGAACGTGAGCAGGATTCCACCCACGACTTTACGTTTCCGCTTCACTGGGCGGCCCTCGTAAAACTCTCGGCTATGCCGCTGTTCGTGCGACATTGGTCCCCCTTTGCTACGCGTAGCCATTAGACGAAGTTACACACTATGTCTAATAGATATGCTATACAACATACATACTAACTGACGCGTTTACTCGCTGAGTTAAAACAGTTGCGTGCCGCCACTGTCCTCATCGTAGTCTTCTTCCCCCAACTGGTCTTCTTCCTCATCACCAGGCTCCTCGCTGATCAGGCTACCGAGCTGCGATACCTCCGTAACCGGAAGCTCGCTACCTAACCAGCCGTCTTCAACTATATCCCCAGCAACTTGAGGTAATGCAAGCGATAGTGCGCCATACGGCGTTATCAGCGACTGATTGGCCCCGCGTGTTATGTGCATTCTCTGCCCGAGAAAACAAAACATGTAGACCGACTCCCCAGTCTTCGCCCTTATCGCATCAATGAGCCCCTCCACATTCTCGAATGTCTGCAACTCCGGGGCTGCAGTCTCGGGGATCACCAGCAAGAAAAACGCACTGCCAGCCTCCCTACGCTGATTCAGCAGCGTCACCATCAGAGAACCCATAGCGCCAGGTACTGCTATTGCTGGCTGTGGTTGCGAGACCTGTAACAGTGCAGCTGGTGGTACCACTGGCACAGCCTCGGCTGATGCGGGCTGTTGCAACCTTAACTGCAACAGCAGTGCCTGCAAAACAGTAGCCAACTCCGGCGTGGCTACGGCACCGCCCTGTGTTGACGGTGGTGCTGTTTCTGCCGCCGGCTCGGATTGTTGTAACGCCGCCCCGAGTTGCTGCGGTGGTGGAAACGTTGAGGCTGGTCGCTTACCTGCACTGCCACGTGGTGGGACTGCAGCTTGCGGCTGCGGGTTACCTGGCTCTGTGATACTGTTCGACATTTCGCTACTCCTGATACAGAATCACGATCGCCAGCATGATACATTTGACAGCATACGGATCTTTATCCGTACCGTGCCACACTGTATGCATACCGAGGGTTCCAGGGTTGACGATGATGCTACCAGTCTCAACCACCCAATCTGCTACCTGCTGATCCAGACTAAGCTGGCTAACGGATGGCGGAGAGAACTCCACATACCGCGACCCCTCTTCGTCTACCACCCGCTGATACCACCGGGTCTCGGTAAATGTCCGTGTAAAGAAGACAGTCACTGTTCGCTGCCCCCTCGCTTGATGGGCGGTGCGGGAATTCCGAAAGTTTCCTCTGGCTCTACTGCCGGCTCTTCTGCTGCAGCCGATGCAACTCCAGAAGCCGCCACCTCGCTGCGGTCGAACTCAAAGCCTTTAGGGTCCAGCTTCTTTGGCCTGATAAGAAACTCTCCCTTCCTCGTATCGAATACTATGTCTGTCAGCACCTCGCGGCCGCTATTGCCGAGGGCTTTGAGCCGGCCGATCGGGATGTACCTCTTGCCAACAACCGGCTCTGGCTCGATAACCAGCCGCTGAAGCCCAGTAATAGCTTCACCTTTTGCCGTAACAGCTATTAAACTCTCGTCAGTACCTGTCAGGGTGAATATCAACTGCATGCTAATTCCAGTTTAGAAAGTTCTTCTGTTGTGTATGGTGGAGCTACAGCATACTTTGGCAGCAGCCCGCTACCCACCAACCTTGGTAATAAATGGTAGAATCCGGTGTCATGATTCACCGCGAAAACTTGTACTGTAACAATTGGCAGCGCCGGTAATAAAGGGGATTTCTGCATAGCCACTACATCCACCACAGCGACAGTGTGCAACAGCACCTGATATGTGGTCATGTCACTAGCTATAAACGCAGCACTCCCTACGAAATTTCGCAAGCCCTCCCAAAGATCTTTACGGACAGCGTAAATGCGGCGATCCAAGTCTACAAACTTGTTTAACACGAGCTGCTGACCCAGCCCGTCGAATAACGCTGGCCCACTATCAAACACGGCCACAGCATCTGTGGCGTCCTCTACAGCTGTCAGGAAGTCTCGCACCAGGTCGCGGTTCAGGCCTGGTATCGTTGCGTGAAGCACACCTGATGTGCACAGCACGAAATGGGCCTGCATATCCAGCAGTGTAAACTTGCTGACATCAGTCCTCGGCGGCTCCTCCGCTATCTCCAGCTTCCGCACAATCGACTGTATCGGGTTGGCCATCTCTGCTAGTGGGTCCATCGATCATATCCTGCACACCTTGCCGCGAGATGTGTTGACAAAAATACGGGTAGAGTTCGAAAGAAGACTTACCAGCATCCAGCTCTCTCTGGAACTGCCGGCAGAAAATGTCAACAGCTGGTACCACTCTGTTGAGTAGACCCCCCACAACCTCCGAAGCTGTCGGTGTCCCCATTGTGCGGGATTTGTGCACGGCTATCTCTGTCATGCCGCTCAGCAGCGATGCCTCGTCGCTGGTTGTTTTCCATGTACGCAGCTCGTGCGCTCGTGCGTTAACGATAACGCACAGAGCTCTCCGCAGCTGTACCTCGAGGGCAATAGAGCAAGCCAGCTGCGGGCTCTCTGACACAAGGTGCCTAATATCCCTGATTACACTGTTCTGCTGATCTGATAAGTTCGGCTCTATCACGGCTGCTTCGCTCCTGTGTTACCCTCGCTGAATACCAATGCACACTCTCCACCGAGTTTACACGACCGGCAGCTGCATTTGCAAACTTACCGCTGCGTATACTCAGCAAGACCCTCTTTGTACATGTCTATACCGAGGCTGCAGCAAAACACCGCGTCTGCCACATTGTCATCCCCAACTGCGCGGGCTTCTTCTTCCGATGAATCTACCAGATTCATCCCATATTTAGTATTGGCTGCTCGCACCATATCCAACTTGCTGGCTACACCCTTACCAGTTGCGTACTTCTTTATCGTACCAATATCCTGCGGTTGAGTAGGTACCCCATTCGCCTCTGCCCACGATAACACTGTCATCTTCAGCCCGCCCAGGAACTCCTGCGACGTTGCAGCCCTGGCCACAATAGCAGCTGGCGACAGTCTACCCTTAAACTGTTCCGCTGGTGGTGTGTACTTCACATTCTCAAACGAGATGAAATCTGGCTTTGTCACAGCCAAGAACTGCCGCAGTCTGAGATGCCTTAACGCACCCGAGTCAAACGGCCCTACAGACAGATCCCATATCCCAGCAACGATCAGCTGCCCGTCAAGAGGTTTATCTTTCTGCAGGTCGCAAACAGCGAACCCGCATTTCGTACCCAGGTCCAGCCCGATTACGCGGACAAACACCCCGTCAGGAACGGGGTGCTCCGTCGCAAACGATGCCGGATCCTTCCGCAACCTCAGCCGCCCTGTCGGTAGCGGGGTGACTGCGTCACCAAGAGTCGCAGAGGATACTGCTCGTTTTTTTGCCACGGTTAAGTCCCACTTCCTAGTTTGTACCACTCCTGCAGGATTTCACAGTACCGGATCAGCATATCGTCGGCAGTCAGTACTGTACCCGGTGGTACACCCAGACCGTAGAGTGGCAGCATGAAGCTACGCAGCGACCACTTCGACTTAGAGCGAATAGCTGCAGCATTACGCTGCCACTCTGCCAACGGTACTGAAGACATCGCATACACGCCCTCGTCGGCTTGTCGCAGTTTTTCTATATTCGCCGTATCCACCACCCCACCGAGCAACGTGGACGAGTCAAGCTGCTCGTCAACGGTGACGGGTAAATGCGGCTTCAAGAAGTTCCAATGAAACGACAGCAACCCATGCCCGACTACAGGTGTACCTGCAAGAATCGCGTCAGCGATACTCGCCGCCATAGTTGCTACAGCCTCCCGGCCATCAATTGCGCTGTGCTGTACTGCACTGCCATAGTCAGGATACTGTCCAGTACCCTGCGCAGGCTCTGCCATCCTCAATCTGTCGAGGTCGTTGTGCAGTCTTTCCAAGATCGGTGCTGGTGTGTTACTGAAATTCCACCGCAGCATGCCCCGGGCCAAATTCCGAATAACTGGAGTTGCCCCACCAAGCTGCACCAACGCAACTGAGTGGTCTACCACAGTTGCTGATGTCGCACTGAAGCCGCTTGTCTCCATGTACACACACAGAAACGACCCTGGTATTGGGTATCTCTGCAAGTGTCGCAAAACCTGCTCGCGACCCTCTACTGGTAACGTTGCTACCATAAACTCCTGCTCTCTGCTCAGCGTGTTGCTGAAACTAGTTTTCTGAATAGCCGCAATACACGGCTGTTTTTTAACACCTCTCGCACTGCGTCGATCTTCAGGTTGGCGATCTTCGCCGCTCCCTGTAATCGTTCATTCGCTATCTGCAGCTCCTGCAGCTGCTCCTGCAGACCCCGATTCTTTGTAACCTGCTCTGCAACGCTGTCCACGAGCTCTTGTCGCAACCTTCTAGCTTGCTCCAGTGCTCGACGCGTCTCACTCACCTCCACGCGCAACAACGCTATCGCGTCTACCGGAGTCTGGTCGCCGTCTCCCCCCCTCGGCGACCGACGGTCAGCCAGCGACCTCGCCGCTGCCAACATGCGAGCCATATCCGGCGCTGCGTCGCTAGCCTCACCTTGCAGCGTCACGTCACGCACAGCAACGAACCACCCAGCTGCTATAGACTCACCAAACCGGGCAAAAACCAAATCTTGCACAACCAGTCGGGACTCCAAGAACCCACTGCGTTGCAGTGCATCAAACGGTGAGCTGATAGTCGGTTCTCTAATATACATCGCCAACGCGGCACCCAGCTTACCACACGCCTCGGCGATCTCCTGCTCACTGATCTGGTGTGTATGACAAGCTTGCTTCGTTGCGTCGCCCCAGTTGCACTCATCCAGCTTGGAAAACACTTCTGCAACCAGTGCAGGGAACAGGTAAGCGATGTCGCGATAAGGTGAGTAACCCTGCAACCCTGCGGAATTCTGCGGTCTGATATTCATAGTCACTGAAACGCTCCGTTAACACACTGAGATATGACACTACTCTGAGTTTCCTCATCCAGAATTGCGAACGCAGCCAAGTGCGCGTCCCAAACCCGCAACCCCTCTACGGACTGACAATGTCGAGACTCCTCGACTATAAACTCACCAGTATTGTAGTAGGCGTAAACAACCGCCTTATCTATGCCTGCAGCAAGCATTGCTTGCGCTACCTGCGGTACACCTTTTGGTTTGTGTGGGGGCTCTGCCGCTTTCTTGCTGTTACCGCAACACTTCTTGACCTTTTTATTACTGCCGCAGGGACACATCATATTTCGTTCACTGGTCACTACTGACTCCACACTTTAACGCTTGGCGATATCTACAAGACACCGCTGGTGACTAAGACACTGAGCACACACAGTTGCTGCTGGTGCAGCCGGGTCAAACAACGCGTCTGCATTCATGCACTTGTCGCAGAAGCCTAGCGTATATGACAACGGCCGCACAGCGAACGGGCACTCATTTCTACCTATCGCACACTTCGTGCAGGGGTGGGTGTAACCTCGTGGGCAACCCGCCTTGTGTCGACACCTGACCGCCAGGAAGTTATCCCTGTTCCATTTACACAGACTATCCGGGCACTCTACTTCCTTGAACCCGGGTATACCGTCCCTGACACACGACTGCTCAAACTTACCGTAAAATCTTAGGTAAGTCATGTCCAGCGTGTGACGGTACGGGTATCGCCCGTTAGCGGCAGAGAATCCGATTTTTCTGGCTATGTGTTTGATAGCACCCGCGCTCAGGTATCTGGTAACCGTCAGACCGCTGCCTGTACCGCTCAAGATCCGGAAGACGCACTCCGATACAATATTCGCATAACGGAGTACACGCGATAGAGACCTTATCTCTACAGCCATCCACTCCTCGCTGTGCTGCCCAACCCACGGCCTAGCCGCTGCACCGCTCTGGAGTGTTTCAAGATTTCCAGCCATCAACCAAGCCAGCTTTACCGCTACACCGACCGGAATTGCTTCATTAATATGCGGCCGAACAGTTTCGAGTATCGCATTGTATGGTACGCCAGGCATAACTTTCTTTAACAGCCTGCACAGCTCGCTGAACTCTTCAGCTTCCCTGAGAGGCTTACCTACGAAATGCACAAACGCCTTGGAATATAGCGTCTGTCGCAGTTTGTCTATTCTTGTGATGCCAATTTTCGGCCTGTCCATAACACCCTATCACTTAACTGGTTGAACGATTCTCCGAACTCGCGACGGCTGTGCCGGCTCTACTGGTGTTGTACTGAGGGTGTCCAGTTGCTGTAGTTCTTCTGCTGCCTCCACCTCTGCGACCTCTCCCGGCTGCGGCAAAGGTGACGCTGCTGGCTCAGCCAGCAGATTGTGTGTATTTACTGCCTCGTAGCAATACGACCGCAACTGCTCAGCCGCCACTGCCAGTCGCGTCACTTCCGCTAACAGCTCAATAGCAACCCTGTTCGGGCCGTTCGCTAGAACTGTTGCAATCACCTCTTCTGTGAGTAGCGGGCTCAGTACTATCTCGCCTGTTGGTGTGTTAGCCATACGCACCACAACTACAGCCCCAGGTTGCGTGAGCAAATCGGTCTGCGCAGCTGCTTCCGCATAAGCCGAGTAGAGACGAAAAGCTTCCTGCGTCATCTCTGCAATTTCTGTTAAACACCTGTCTATCATCACAACTCCTTTACAAAAAATGCCACACCATGAAAAATTTTCCAAACATTTTCACCGTTATGCACAGCGGCATACGGTATGTTGCCAACTGATATCACAACCCGCGAAGCGTTCAAGCTGTTAGCGCTGCTATCTATAATCATCCCTAACTTTGTAGCGAACAGCACAATAGCTGTAAGCGATGGCGCCGTTATGTATCGCTGCACGGGTATTTCTATTGATGAGCTGGTCGATGACCGCTGCCAGTGTATTGTATCGTCCAACAGACTTGTCTTAGGTACAAACCACGAGCCGCGAGGTCCTCCACCTGACATAATGTCTGCGTGCTTCTTGTCCGGGCCGCCCATCGCCTCAATGTCCAACACTCTGTGATCTAACTGCACTGCATAACCTTTACGTTTAAGGGGAGTACGGGGAGTACTGAAGTCCGTGCTCACCTACAGAGAACAACTGATCCGCTGGGTGCAACAACGTCGTCGCCTGATCTAGTGACGTTGCCGCACTATTGCGACCTATCTGCGGCTCGCTAACCCCTCTACGAGGCGCGGCCGATTCTTTACCTGCTGCATCCGCGTTTACAGCTACTCCGCCTGCAGTGTAATTAATCAACTTGATACCAGCGTGCCGACACGCTTCACCGAGCATCGAGTCACCACCATTGTGAGACAGATTCAACCACGGGTAATTCAGATTGTGTAGTACAGCAGTTTGAATTAACCACCAACTACCCTGAATAAACGAAACTTTATCCGGTGCTATACCAGTATTTGAGTTATACCACGGTTGAGATTTCACCCACGATCTCTGCTGCCCCAACCACGGGATCGTGTACGCTCTACCGAGCAAGCCTGGGCTGGTACCTAACTGGCCCACCAAAGTTGATAACCATGAAGCCTGACGCGACACACTCCCGCTAATTAAAAATGTGTCATCGTCAAACCACATGATATAGTCAGACTTCGCAGCCTCCCCGACACCGTAAAACATCTCGCGCATCATGGGATATTTACGAAGGTTGCTGTCACTTTCAACAATAACAGCACGACTATACTCGCCGAGGGTGCTGTAGACATAATCTTTTGTGACCTGCGCTACAGCATTCAACCCTACTACTATATTCACATCATCGAACCACGCTGCCTGCAGGATACTTTCAATACATCGCTTTGCGAGTGTCGGGTAGTCGCCGTACAGAAGCACGCAAACAGTTACTCTAGCAGACATGCCGTAGCCCTTATTCTAACGACTAGCATTAAGCCGGAACAGCTGATGCGGATCGCGATCTACGTGTCGGTGGTGGGTCTACAGGCGTGTCCGCATCTTGCTCAATTGCCCGACTTGCCCGTGTTCCGCTGGCCTCTACGGCTGCGGCAACTCCGCTTCTCGCCTCAGTCGCATCCTCTTCACGTGCTTTCAACGTGTCGTTGATCCTTGTGACAGCTGCGTCGCTGAGTTCTGAAATTACCTGCAGCTCACCTGCTAGTTTGCTGGAAGCTTCAAGCATCTGCTCAGCGTAGGACAACATGGCGTCGTCCAGCTCGCTGTCCTCCATATTGCTGAGCTCCCGAAAAATGCTGTGTGCCTCCCCGTTCCAGAGCTGATCGTGCAACCGCTGCATTCTCGCCAGTTCTTTGATCAGCGATCTGATTTGTTTCTCTACCGTTACAGGTACAGCGAACGGCCTACCGTGGCCGCTGTTAGGGTCCTCTTTGGCGGCCTTGATTTCTGCGTGTAGCGCCGGAGCTGTCAGCTCTTCCCGCACCGCTCGCGAAGCCCACTTCTTCCTTTCTGTCTTCGTAGCACAGGTTAGTAGTATTGGAATATGTGACCAGGTCAGCCCTACCCCAGTCTTTGCGTTCTTGAGATCCAGCAGCCACTGCAAGTCCTCCGTAGAGAAGTTCTCAAAGAATCGCAACGCTGTAGTTACCGTTGATGCGTGCTTAGCAACAGCCTCCAACAGAAGCTCGAGGCCGTCTGTACCGTCTGTCCCGCGGTAGCGATCCCCGTCCTCTTTAACCGCCTGCACTGTCTTACCTAGTTTGTAGTACCACTGAATTGTACCGTCTCGCTGAGCCTGAATCTGCTGCTCCACAACTGCGAGCTTAGTCAGGAGTGGGGCCGGCATACGCTCGACAACTACATCTCTAACACTTTTCTCTACCACAAAAATCTCCTACAGGGTCTAACCCGTAAAAATTGTCACACAAAAAGAACACGACCTACCAACAACTTGTAGGCGACAAGCTCAGCACACTCTCGCAGATCTGGTCGCAGCGTTCTGGCTGTTCCCAGCAGTTGCAAAAACAGATCCAGCGCAGCTTTCTTGGCGTACTCGGTACCCAGGTGCAGTGGTGGAGCCTCTAGCTCACCGTCGCTGTCTGTTCGCAGTGTTCGCTTCAGGATATCTTGAGACAGCTCTTGCTGCAAACCAAGGCTTCGCAGAATACGGACAACAGCGCGAGATTGAACCTCTACAGCTTTTGTCGACATTTCGACACTGTAACCCAGTGGCCGAGATGCGACTGTTGAAATACCGTGCTCCAGAGCCGCCCACTCGAACTTCTTGTCAAAAACTGTCGAGAACAACTGCGCAACCTTGCCGCCGAAAGTTACAGCATTGTGCTTGCGAGACATCCTGGCACCGAACGGCTTGAACGGTGCCAGACTGACCCCGTGTGATGAAAACACCGCCACAGACCCACGCAGGGCTGCCCCGCTTGCCTCCTGAACTGTGAAATAGTACCCCTCGTTGAATGAGTAGGTCTTATCTCGCATAGTAATAATAACCGACGACGCTGGTTTTCGGAACCAGAGTGTCATCCCCCTACCAATCAGTCGAGCCCCGTAAAAACTACAGGTCGTACCGTGTACGTCTTCGCAAATAGTCAGCGATGTCTGCAACACCTCATGATTTTTGATGTACTGCTGACTGTTACCTACCAGACCCTCCAAACTGTGGGTCTTCCTATTCACGATCATTCTGTACTTGGCTAACTCTGCAAATCGCAATTCGACGAGCTTGTTCCACACTCGTACTGCAAACGCGACGTCGAAAACACGGCTGGCGTCTGTGTCAGCTGTACCTATGCCCGCCAACGACTTAACGACACGGGCTGTGCCCGGTCCAAGCTTGTGTGCGACTTGCTGAAACATAGACCTACTCAAAACGGCAGACCCATGAATTGTCTTGCCGTTTTTACCGAGCTTCAGCTGGTCCACTGCAATAATGTCTACCAGCTCTGTGTGCGAGTCCGTCGCTTTCAGTGTCTTCTGCAGTAACTGCAGCTGACCTTGTCCGAATGTCACCAGCTCCGGCTCACTGTAAATTTGCATTACTCGCCCAGTCCGTACCAACAGTGTGCGTAAACGACCTCAGCCCTTCCAACACATAGTAGGTACCACGAAACCAGAACATAAACCTGCGGCACAGTGTTTCCTGCACTTCTTCAGGTTCCGTATCGAAATCAGGCATACCAGTCTGGGATACCTGATTATGCATTACCTGGATGGATGCCTGCTTAGCCCAGCTACAGCGGAACACCAACCCAAATCTGACAGCTTTGACGTTTATCTCGTGCTCGCTGGCTACCTTGGCGTACTCATCAATCAGCTTCAGCTTAGACAGCTTACCACCAAGCAGCGAGGCATAAGGTAGTTTTCCAGAGTACCTGTTAGTGCTAGCCGCTAACCGCACAGGATAAGAGGGGAACACAGTGGCAAACTCTGCAAAGGCTACCCTCGGGCTGCCTGTCAGGTTCTGCTGGTGCCGCTTCAATGCTGGGAGCTGTAGCTGGCTACTCGATAACTGCAGCAGCTTCGCAACAACTGCCTCCTCAAACTTACCTGTGTCACGGTTGCTACTGTTGTCTTCCGCGTCCTGCTTCAGCTTTTTGAAAAGCTTGTGACTATCATTCATATTCAGCGTTTCTCCTTCATATTACTTAGATGCAACCGCGTTGGCGGTCACCCGTTTTCACATGGAACTTCTTTCGCTCCAACCGGCTGATCTTTGTCGTTCGTTTTCGACACAGGTATGCCGTCCGTGATGACAAGCACGCCACAATCAGTCGCACCGAAATGTGACACCTGCTGACCGTCCTGCAGCGCTTGATTCAAATCCCCCAAATACGCCGTGCGGTTATTACTAAACCAAAATGCTCGTCTGCCCACTGGTTTTACCCCTACAAAAGAATGTTGAAGATGGCCCATAAATTCGAGCCTGGTGATGTGGTAAAGCTAAACAGCGATACCAAACAGAACCCTGACATGACCGTACAAGGTCACACTGGAAACGGAAAAGTCGTCTGCAATTGGCGATCCGGCCCGCAGCCGTTTGAAGAAGAATTTGACGAACGGCAACTACAGCTTGTGCGTAGTGCGGACGATGCCGCAAAACCCAAATCACAAAAACGAACAATAAGATGCAACCGAGTTGTCGGTCACCTGTTTTCACATGGAACGTCACTCGCTACAACCGGCTGATCTCTAGCCTTATGCGGACTTAGGAACGACTTGCTCGGTCACACGGAGCCATTTTACAATTGGCTGCACCCTACCACCATAATCTGCTGCGTACCACCCGTGTGTTTTCGTCCACATGATTTTCCCCCACCACCCATCTGCACGCATCGCAACTACCGACTCGCCGTGCTCCGGTAGATTATCTTCGACACTTATCCACTCCATACATATCTCCAATAATCGCCACCTGATTAATTTAGTCGTCGCCACCATCACCCTCCAGCATGTCCGGGAAGTCCGCAGCGCTGAAACTTGCAGGGTCGTCTCTGAATTGCTGCAGGTTTACCAGCAGCGCCGCCCGCTGCTTATCACTCTCGGCCGACATAAACTCTGAGTACGGGATACGTTGATCCCAAACTGTTCGCACCTCGATGCCCAGGATTTCGTACAACTGCACCAAAATATCCTGCCGAGTCTCCAGCAGCCTACCAAGCTGCCGGAATGTGGTCGGAGAGTCTTTCGGTACGCCCAGCACATTCGACCACGCCTTTCGCGTAGTCTTGCTGATTACGTGGATATCACACACCTCCTGAAGCCTCCTGTATAAGCCCTTCTTCCCTTTACAGCTCTCGAACGCCAGCAGTAGCTCTATGCTCGCTGTCTCCCAGTCCCAGGCTGTCTCCTGACGAGGTTTACCATTTGGACCGGGTGCTCTCCACCACAGCAGATCCGCTTTGACAGAGAATCTTGAAGGGCCGAGGCTGTTCTTCTGCAGCGTAAACTGCACAGTGATACCGCCGTAATTCGCCTTGTCGATGTCCTTTATTCGGACCATCTTGATCTCGTAAGTCTCCATGAACTTCACAGACTTACCGCCGGGTATGTCGTCTTTGGGTCTCCCCATCGCATCTGTACCAGGTTTGAGATGGTTTGTCCCGACAACCGTGAACGGGTAGTTGCGAAGCTGTCCCGGCATAGCCCTCATGAAGCGGCTGATCAGGTTAGCCATCACAGCAAAACCCCTGGATGCAAAACCGTCCGAGTGGATATTCTCCAACTCGGCTGCTGTGCCCGTTGCTGTAATGCTGTCAACACCCAGTATGAGGGGCCACACTGCTCCGGCCGTTTTAGAGTCTTCGTAGATCTCTTTGGTGGAACTAAGTGTCCGGATCAGGAACTCCTGCCACTCCTCCAACGAGGTCGTATCCTCCTTGAAGAACTTGGATGCCCACTCCGGGTTGTACTTCAGTATACTGCGACGAAGTTCTGGGCTGTCCTTATTCTCGTTCTGGGCTAGCGCTGCCCCGCCGTTCGCCATGTAGTGCCACCGCATTATCTCATAGAGAAACGCCGACTTGCAGGAACCCTCCTGCCCTGTCAGCTGCACAATCTTACTCAGCGGAAAGACAGTCGAGCGGAAAAAGTACCGCATCACCAGCGACGGTAACGGGATACCTGTAACTACGCCGACGTCAGCCGGCTGGACGCTGCCCTTACCTTGCTGCACCCGCTGAGCGGATAACCCTGCAAAACTAGCCGCCACAGAATCCACTGACTTACCAGATTTCTTTGCCATAAATCACTCTCTCTGACACCTGGTTGCAAAACAAAGCCCACGCGGAACGACCCGCGTGGGCTGACTAACTGGTTATTAATAACCAGAGACTATTGAGCAGTTACTCCTGCAGCTGCCTGTGCTGCCGCAAGTGCTAACTGTGCTCGACCGCCACCAGCCGCTGCAGGTTGTGCAACCTGTGCCGGCATCTGCTGAGCTACCCCTCCAACCTGCTGCTGAGGTGCAGGGTTAGTAGGATACGCTACTGGCATCGCAAAACCTGCGGCTGGTTGTGTCGCCACGTTGGACACAGGTAGCGGCATTACCGTTGGCTGAACCACCGCTACCGGAGGCATACCAGCCACAAGACCAGCCATGGCAGCGCCCACCTGTGCGGGTTGCTGCATCTGCTGAGGCATCTGCTGCATCGGCATCTGCTGCATCGGCATCTGCTGCATCGGCATCTGCTGCATCGGCATCTGCTGCATCGGCATCTGCTGCATCGGCATCTGCTGCATCGGCATCTGCTGCATCGGCATCTGCTGCGGCATACCCGCCTGCTGTGTCAGCTGGTGGGCAGGGAACCCGCTGTTTACCTGAGGCATATGCGCCTGCGGCAAACCACCGACAGCCGGAAACACCGCAGCCGGGTTTCCAACAAACGGCGCCGCAACTGTCGCGTTTGCGGTTGCTGCGTCGGCATACATTGCAGGCTGCTGTGCCGGGTCTACCAGCACAGCCTGCGGTACAGGGTTTAGCGTAGATGGTAGACTAGGCATCGCGCCCTGTGGCTGTGGCATTACCTGCGAGCCGGTTAACCCGTGTGCTCCGTAGACCCCAGGCATCCCCTGCACACTTGGTGCACCGTACATCCCCGGCATGCTCTGCACACCCGGCATACCCTGCATCCCGTAACCTTGCGGCATCATCCCGTGCATAACACCCGGCATACCGTATCCGCCACCAGCCACAGACATGGCCGCTACAGCCAGCTGCCGAACACGATCTGGAATCCACTCAGGGTGGTCGTGGAACGCGTAGAGAATAACACTTGGTGGGAACTTGTCCGCAATCCACTGAGCCTGCTGCTCATAATCATGGAACACCAGCGAGGTATCCCACTGGATAGACTGCCCCACCAATTGCGACTTGAACGCCGAGAAGTCCGCGCCAAGTCCGTTGAAGTTATCCTCAGCGTAACACGCATACGACGTGTTACCACCACCCTGCGATCGACCACTCCACTGCTGGGCAGCTTGAGCAGCCCAAGCTGCTGGTCCGTTAGGTTGACCCGCAGATGCTCTCGCAACACGTGGGTCGGGTTCGTCCCCTTTCCAGAACGTCACAAACCGGCCGCAACCGGGCTCAAGCGATACCATGTCCCCGTTAACGAACGAGTTCTGATAGTCCTGCGTTCTAGGATCTGCTCCGGGTAGCATCGCATTCATGAGCGCCTGCAGCTGCCCTGCGGCAGATTGCGTCATACCCAGCAACTGCGGCTTATCTACCCAACCTTTTGGTGGGTGATTAATCACATTCTTGTGTTGAAAAACCAACACCTGAGAAAAGAACGCCATGCTTGGTTTTGGGAGCGCTGCCGAACGACCTGTGCCGCCCTGCAACAACGCCGCCCAACCCTGCTGGTCTTGCGCGTTCTTCACAGCGTTACTAACTGCGTTATACAAAATGTGCGGCGGGCTCTCCTCCACAGGCGGGCTGTGAGTATCCATCACATCCCGAATCAGAAATGAAGCCCCACCACCAGAAGCGTCGCGGCCGAAGTTGGTAACTGCTGGGTACGCCCGAATCCAATCCCCGAACGCATTCGGCTCTGCTGATAAGCGGTAAGGCTCAAACAGCGGATTCTCTGGAGTAGCCCCGGACTGCTTGGGTGGCAGAAATCGCACAGTGCACGCACCGCCCCCCCACGCCAGTCGATACAAGTCCACCATGTTGTGGTCAACCATGAACTGACCACCGAATCTGCCGCCAGTCAACTGCGATTGCTCACGAAAACTGTACGCACCTGTTGGATTATGAACCATTACTCAAAATTCCTTAGTACAGAAAAAACAGTTAAATGAATTCGACAGGGACACCTGCCGCTGTAGCCGTCTCCTCAGTCATAGACTCACCCCAATTCAGCTGTACCTTGTAATCGATACCGAAATTGTAAGGTGCCCCTACCGTGATTGGCTTATTGTCCAAACTGCGAGGCCACACTGGGACCTGCTCAATCATACACTTCCTGAGCGTCCCTGCTCGCACAACATTACCACTGCTGTCTACCTCATCGCACACAAACTCTCGTATGTGCGGTATCGGTACCTCGAACAGCAGCGAGTCATGAATCTGCATGAGGATTCTGAACGGTACGCTGCCTACCAGTTTCTTCTCCTCTGAGAAGTTGTGGATTGCAACCCATACCGCATCCGCCACACAATTCTGGATCGGGAAGTTTTTTCCCTGCCGACGCTGATCTGATTCAACAGACCTGTTTCTCGTTACAGTGAACCTTCTGTAACGGCCGAATGATCCGGCCAACCAACGCGGATTCTGCGTTCTCTCTTCGCACATGTCAAGGAAGGGAAGGGTCAACGGGTATTGCATGAAATACGCGTCAATAATCTGCTGACACTGATCAGCCGTAACGTCTGTCCCCTCCTCCTGACACTGCCGGGCTATAGCTTCAGCCCCCCTACCGTAGGGGATGCCAAAGTTGACACTTTGGTGTGTCAGGATACCACCATAGGTGACGACGTGTGTAGAGTCCGTAGTACAATCATAAACTCTTCGATCACCTACTGCTGTCACTTCCCGCGCTAGCTGGAAGTTTGCTCTCAGTTCCAACAACGCATTCAACTCGTTGTAAGCCGCTGTGGCCTCCTCTGATAGCCGGCCAGGTTCTACAGCACCAAGAATCAACCGCAGCCGTGTAGGACTAAGGCTGACTCGTGCACTCACTCTCGTACATTCACGGCACTTCTCTTTGGTCTTACCTGTCACATACGGCAACAGCACAGTCAACCTACCAACCTGGTGCGGAATGATGTCTCTGTCCTGTTTGTACGCCCCGCTAGCCACACACTGAGCTGTTTTGCGTTGTGTGATGAATCCGATGTGCTCCAGGAAATTATCCCGAGACGTGTTACCTCGCACAGCGATCGCATAGTACGTCCCGTCGTAGCCAGCTCGGCTCTCTGGGGATACTTTACAGATCACAGCAAATGCAGCCAGCAACTGCTGCAGTCCGTACGCCAGCTCGTTACTCGCGGTGGAGTACGTGATCCCAAAGCTGCTGCCGTTACGCTTTGCCGACCCGTCACCTTCGAACATCCACCTCAGCATGATTCGCAGCAGGTGCTGGGGCCATGACCATACAAACTCTGGCATCTTGAGGTTGTGAGAACCTCTACCACAAAACTCGCACAACCAGCGAGACAACTCCACGGAATTTATGGCATGTTGAACCGCTCCTTTTGCATTTGCTTGAGGTGATCGTACCCTGTCGCCAAACAGCCGGAGTAGCAATTGAGTAACTGCTGCAGAAAACTCTGGGTCGTACGCCTCGGATATCCCAATCTGAATACAGCCTCTAACCGGGTCATTGCTACCTTCTGCCAGAAACAAACCAATAAACGCAGCCCAGTCTTCGTTGAACGTAGTTGGGAAGTTTATTGATTTGAAACTTGCCAGCTGCTCGCACGGAATTGTCACGAACTCTGTGTTGTCCCCAAACGGCCCCACAGCCTGTCTGACAGCAACCCAATCCCCAACAGCGATGTCTTCAGCATACCGGAATCCATACGAGCCATCAGCGTCGATCACTCGATACTGGTGAGCCCCGGTTGAAGTCAGGCTGAACCCCATCTCTGTTTCTACCTTCAGGCAGGGTTTAATCCCGCCGGAATAGACCCCAAGCAGCGGCAGATCTTGCCGCTCACTAGCCAGCTGCACAACTCCCGGCCTGGCTTGCCATTCGTCGTCGTTCAAACCTGCGGCCACTGCTTCAATTAGCAACATACCTTGGGAAGTATGCAGTCTTGTACCCTCCACAACACACTTTGCAGCATTTCTAAACTGCGGAAACCCTGCTTTTACCAGCCCTTTTTTAGTTGGTTCGCAGTCTAGCTTAAACGCTTTAACAGCCTGATTGCTGTGGATGTCGTAATACTCTGGGTGATTCTCCGGCAGAATATTTCTTCTGACGTGCTCAATCATCGCGGCATCTCCGGACAGCCACGCTATCACAGCCAGCTCGGCCCCGGTGTAGTCTGCCTCTATCAGAACGTACCCTGGGGAGGCTTTTAACACGCTGCGGATAGGGTGTGAGTAACACGGGGCACCCAACACGCTGAGATAATCGCCCTGCGCCTTCCTCTCTCCGGTGACCCTGTCCGTTGCCCAGGATCCCAAAATTCTTTTGTAGTCCGCCTCGCGTCGCGACGAGATAGCTTGCAGGTTTGGGCGTGAGCTGGAGCCTCGCCCAGTTTCCATCGTCTGCCTGAATCTTGTCCTCACTTTACCGTCATCATTTGCCAAACTGGCAATACCCTTATCGTAAACAAAAAATCCGGCTGTGTTTTTTTGAAATTCTCCATTCGTGTTTGTGAAAGGTGTTCTTAGAAGACCCTTCAGCGTTTGCGAAACAAACACAATATCTCGCAAGAGCATGACCAGCGGGTTACGGTACCCGAGAATGCCCAACGTCTCCTTATCCGCCGCTGGTGTGTGAACGGCCTCTGCTCTTCGCATGACGACCTTGTCCCACGTCATCGACCGCTTACCTGTTGTCTTCAACGGGGTAAACCCCAACGACAACGCACCCTCGGGGCGCTGCGCCCTCCGCTGATTTGTAATTGGGTCAATCTTGGGGGAGAACGGCGTCCCAAACAAAAACTCCACCTTATGTGGGGCGCTGCTTGGATTGAAGGTGGGCCAACTGATTTGAGATCTCAGGTGCGTCAACAGCCTATTATGCACATCGATGAACAACAACGCCAACATATCGATCCGCGGAAAATCGACGCTGATCCCTGTCATCTCCATTTCCAACACGCCGAGACTGGCGCTGTGTGAAACGAAATACGACTCCCACGAACTGTTACCAAACGAATCTCTGTCCAGCAGTCCGCCCTCCTGCATATGCTTGAAACAGATTCTCCGGCAACAGTCTACGTCCAGGTGTGCATAGTTGTACCCAAACTCTGGGTCTGTCGGCTCGGGGTGTAGCAACCACTTCGGCAAAAACCCATAACCCTCGAGCTGATCTTTAGTGATCCCCAACTGTTTGCACCGCTCGGTCACCGCGTCCCGGATGAGTCTGTCGTACGCCGGGGCATCCGTGTGCTTAATTGTCTGCTCTGTCAGCCCGTAGAGTGCTGTCTCATCCACAGCGTGACATTGCAGGATTGTGTCAAACCCGCCGTGAGACCGCATCTGCGATAACTCAGCTGGTGGTGCGTACGACTCTCTCGCATCGATGCCTGCGTGCACCAGCCACGGCAAGTCCGCTCTAAAGAAGTGGCCTCCAACTCTTGGACGCCAGTTCGCAGCGGGATCTGGCAGGAGCAGCCGCTTTAACTCTGTTATCGCCGCATCAATACTCGGCTTGAATGCCGGCACCCCATTCTGGTGTCGCAGGATCACCGCAAAACCTTCTTTATGTTTTGTCGAGAATTGGATCGTTCGAAGGTAGGCACCCTCGTCAGTCGGGTACGCTCCATCCCACTCCCCGTCCACAGCAATCAGGTTTCGCCACGGGTCCGTATCGTTGCGTATCTCGTCAATTATTTCCCGCAATTGCCGCTGCTTGTAGATATTGATGTGCCGCAAGCCTGTCTCTTGCTGACCTACCTCGATACCTCGTGTTAACCTGGCAAACGTACTGAACGTAGCACAGAAGTCATCCAGCTTTTCCGGTTGTAGAGCTACCGCACCAGGACTCTCCGCAACCATGACCCGGGCTGTCTTGAACATAGGCTCCCCGCCTGGGAGTGTCAAGTTAATGTACTTGTCAGCCACTCGTCCCAGCATGTCCCTGATGGTTTGTTTGTCTCCCAAAATAGCCTTAACAGCTTCAGACCCAAGACAGAGGATAAAATCTGGCTGCACCAGCCGCAGCTCCTGCTCAAGCAGGATCGCATTAGACTTAATGTGGTCTTTTGGTATCGCATGACTCTGGGGGTTTACAATCGGCCACTTCACTACAGGGGTCACGTACCAGGTTTGCGAGTCTGTAACACCTGCCGTCAGCATAGCTTGCTGCACCACTGTCGCCGCATCACTTACCAGGTGGCTTCTGGCCGCCATCTCGTCACGACCTGGGCACTTATAGATCACCATCACACTGGACCGCCTCGGTCCTCCGGCTTGGTAGACCAAGACCTGGTGAAACTTGTGCCCTGGAAGCATTGGCGCATCAACATAAGTCGACTTCAGCGGTACCCGCATTGTGAAGCGTGGGTCATAAAGCGCTCGTCTATACAGGTAATTCAGGGCTGGTCCGAATTCCTGTGGCTGTCCGGCAGCTCGGCTCCTCGCTGTAGCTGCTGTGGGCTGCGGATCCCCAAGTGCTTCCGCCATAAGCCTAAAGACGTGGCCCGGTGGAGGCATACCTGGGCTGTTTAACGGGTAGAACGGGTACTCTCTGTTGAACTCCTCGCTAACAGGTTTCCCCGCTAAAAGTCGCTGAAATTGCTCACTGTCTACAACGTTCTCAAACGAATTCATACAACACACCTTTCCTAGCTAGCTGGGCGCTGTTATGCGGACCCCTCTAGCTGAGCACTGTGAAACAATAATGGACCAGTTTACCTCTCGGGGTAGAGATCCGGGATCTGTGCCGTCTGGCAACCTCACTGACAATACTGGTGACTGGCTGCACGCGGCAGTCAGTCGCTGCAATGCAATAGCTGTCTCCTCTACCGCTTCCGGATCATAGAGTAGCACTATCGGCTTACCGGCACAGTTCACAGCCAGCAGCTGTGCCTGCTGCTGAGACAGGCTTGAGCCCATGGTAGCAACGCCAGGGTTACCAATTCTGTGTACGTCGGTAAGTCCTTCTGTGATGACAACACACGGACATTGCGAAGCCACATCAAAGTTGTACAGGATACGCTGCTTCTTTAGCCCTGGCATCGTGTAATACTTGGGTGTTGTCTTCCAGTTGCTCAGTTCTCCGAGGTGCCTACCCTGCCAACCCACATACTGCGAGTTGAACCACACAGGGAATATTATCCTACCTGCCGCCGTCGCATATCTGTCGCTGGCTGACGAGCAGTAGCCCGCCCCCCACTGCCTTAAACTGTCCAGCGTATATTGTCTCTCTACTAGCATATACTGCAGAGCTGGGTGATTAGGATTAGATACATATAAGTCAGCCAGCGGTAATACCACACCCGGCGGGGAGGCTTCTCGCACAGTAACAGCTTCTTCTGCTGTCGTCTCAGACTCTCGCACGCCGAACAAGTTATTACCTCGCTCACTCGCGTTGCGAAACCCGTAAATCAAATCGTAAAGTTTCTGCTGGTTTGTGCCCTGCGTCAGGCAGCTCTCGTTGTAACAGATAGCCAAAAACTTCATCGGCCACCCGTCGTGACCCACCTGCCCAAACATGTGGTTAACCCACAGTCTCTGCCGGGTATCGCGACAGAAAGGACAAGGTATCGTGTAATACTCTCCGGCCACCTCAACATTCAGTCTTGGTCGTTGTACCAGCATGGACTGCCTGGCTGTTGCGATGAATGGGAGCCCCTCGTTTGCTACACCCACTTGACCATCTGTAAGTGCCCACAACTTGTCATACAATCCTCTACATAACACGCTATGGCCAAGATATTCATGATGTCCTGCACCTAACATCTAAGTATTGCCGCTCCCTTCCAGTTCTGGCATAGTCGCCTGCGGAGGCATAGCCGATAAGTTTGTCCTCCTCGACAGTGTTTGAATGGCTCCAATAGCCGCAGCCTCTGTTGCGCTGAGGAACCCTGCTCCAGAGTCGCTCACCACGTACTGCGATGAAACATCCACCATAAGTGCAAACTCTGGGTGGATTTTTAGAATTGCCGGAGCCACATTCTCATTCGCCCTGTTACGGGTCTTTGAGAAGTTAAACATTCGGCAACCCGTCACAGGGTCGGCCACCCCGAGTACCCCGCATACTGCCATGTTTTCCGCAAAAGACTTCGAGTCCGCCGCGTCAGTATGTTTCAGTCTGCGGGTCGGTGCGCTTTTACCTATCTCGCCGTTGAGCTGGTGCAGCACCCAAACCGGGCACTGAAACCTCTCGGCGATCTGCTGACGCACACGACTACCGAAATACTTCAGCAATGGTGTTCTTTTTCCCTCGTCCATGCCGTTGGCGTGCATGTGCCTCTCTACAACCAACCCTGCATAATCTATGACAACCATAGAGACCTCCACATTGTCCAGTGACTCCACAAGTCTGCTGATATGTGCTTCAATCTCGTCGATGTAGCCGGTCCCCGCATTCGGATACTCCACAGATCCCGATATGTCCAGTACACGGAAGCAGGCTGTCAGGATCGGCCGTCTGAGTTCGTACCTCTCCCGCTCTGAGAGGACATGCGGCTGACCTCGCTGGTCTTCCCGCTCATACGGCAACAACGTCGCTTGCGTTGTCATGTTCGTGAATGGGTCTGGTACGCTGACCCTGTCTCGCGGGATGCGAAAGAATCCAGACCACACCTTCGGCCGCAACAGCACTGCAGACTCTTCAGCCGTTACATAGATCGAAATCTTAGGTCTAGTGTTGTTTTGTTGGGCCATAAACCAACACAACGACGCATTTGAAATTGCCAAATGCACACCCATTGTCGTTTTACCGCCACCTGTTGGACCCAGTAGACCGTACACCTCGCCCGCCCGCTGCCCGCCCAACGCGGTATCCATGAACGTAGTGCCTGTCGGTGTCAGCTCCAGTTGTGTGTTGATCGCGGTTCCAAATTCTGGCGCCATTTCAACTACTGGTAGGTCGGATAGGGTATTTGCCTCGCTGTGCAACCGTGTAGCTGCTTGTAATACGCCAAACAGATCCACCGGTACAGATTGCATCCCTGCGTTGTTTATGATTCTGCGTACGGGTGAAAACACACCCCTCGCAATAATCAGCCGCCGCAAAATGGTCCTGGCTAGCTCTGCGTTAGGTCCGCCTGTCGTCACGCTTGGGTTGGCTACAGCGTATAGCAGACCATACTCGTTGCGAATAAATAACGCCTGGTTCTGCTGTGCCATCAGGACAATGGCTGGGTTGTTGCCGAGCTCCTGCTGCACCACATAAACGAGTGACTCATACGTCACGCCACCATACTGATTCCACGATGCCGATATAGCCGCCCATGTCAGGCTAAGCAGTATCTCGTCGTCTCTGAAATAACTCGCCTGCAGCTGGCGGCTCGCCTCTGCAAACATAGGTTTATTTGTTCCGCATACAATCAACAAAAACTCAATCGCCGTTGAGTCTACTGCAGACTCGACGACAATAGGTCTCTGCGAATACGCAACAATGTCGCGTATCCCCTGGTCTTGCACTGCCATGGAGACATCCTAAAACAATTAGCGGCTACAGCCCCATTTCCGCACGAATTAAACACGCTGCCGTCTGCAGTTGCGCCGGTACGCCACTACAGAGTGCTCTATCATACTGCTCTGCTTCAAACACATACTGCACCAACGCTGACCTGAAACTGGCCACCGCTATGTGATTTATCGCCTGCTCTATGGCTACACAGAACCTGGTGAATGGCGTGATGACACACCCCGTGCGATCCGTCAAGGCGTACGAAAGTGCGTCACGCTCTGACCACCCCAGATTCCGCATCAACGGCATGGCCACCATACCGATCTGCGTCTGATCTGACTTTAGCTGCTTCCGAATATGCTCAACCCGGTCGACGTGAAATTGCTGCCAGTTCTCAGCCGCCCACTCTGAATAGAGCATGCGGGCAGCTGGAAAAGGTAACCCGCCATCCCTGCGTTTTGAGAACGCCTCGAACTGGGCTCTGATATACAGGTCTGGCGGTGCTTTCAGGTGCAGCAAATGGATAGCTAGTCGTTCCCAGGCATTCCTGCCAGCCCTAGCGGCTGACAGGGCTTTGTCACCATCTACGACCCGTATGCCGTAATCGCGGTACCTTGCATCCCCTAGCATTCTGACAGAGTTGCAATAAATGGCCCGAATGGCAGAGGCAAGCTCCTCAGCCGCCCTACCTATAGGAATCGAAGTGACTACTGCCGACGCTGCTGCATCATCGCAGTCTTCCGTCATTAACAGTATCGCCCTACTCATGGAATTCTCCTTGCTGGTGCACCTGCACTCAGCCAGCCTAGCTTCTTATAATGCTTTCCCCGCACTTCAGATCTTCGCAGGAATCGCTTATCGAAAAGGTCATAACAGTCTACCAATACAGCCCCAGTTTTGTCAGCGGCAATACGACTCAATCTGCCGGGTCCTTGATTATCGATGATCTCAGACGCTCTGGCATCCACTCGGTACAGGACGCGCAAATGCGGGAAGTCTACCCCGGTTGCCCAGACATCTGTAGCGATGACACGGCGAACCGTGCCTGTGGTGAACCCTTCGCGTAACTCGTCCCTGCGTCTTACAGTCATCTGCACAAAATTCTCGCCGACAAGGCCGTGGTTTTTGTACTTTACCATCTTCTCGGCCGTGATCGGTCCGTGGCACAATTCAAAATCTGGCAACTGTTTTGCCAGGTTTGCAGCGTGCTCAAACTTCTCGCACAGAATCAGTATCTGCGTATCGTCTGGGTAGCTCCTTCTGATGTCATCAACAATAAGCTGGTTTCTACCATGGTTAGACCAGACACCAGCCCGCATGGCCCGGGCATCCTGCAGCGAGGCGAAACCAGCTACAGGATTATCAGATAGGTGGATGTGAAGCCACCTGACGGTAATTGGTACAACAAGACCTAGCGCCTCCGCTTCCACATAACCCATCTTGTAAATACGAGAACCGAAAAGCACCTCCAGCTCTCGATCTGCCTGATCGAGTCGCATGTCGCACGTTCCAGTGAACCCAAAATTTCGTGTCGCACTCCAAGTGAAACCGATATCTCGGGAGTGTGTCGGGGCTGCCATCTTGTGGACCTCGTCCGCTAGCAGGAAGTCCGCATCACCATCTGATTTTTTCATGCTGTTCGCAACGAATACAGTCAGCCGGCTACCGAAGAAGTTCTGCCCTGCTCCGACCAATCCCACATTACTGTAATACTTTGTAAGGCGTCTACAGATGCTGCGAGCTAAGTCTGCACCAGGTACAGCGATGTGAAATTTAGCTTTAGGGTATAAGGCGGCCAGCATGGCAAATATCTCACCCTTACCGAACCCCATTGTCGCATCTACGATACCGCACTGATTTGCAGCTATCAACTGCAGGCACTGCTCCTGCCCTGGTCTGAACTCGAACATGCTCCTTAACTTGTCCCAGTTCGGCTCGTAGCATGTCGGCCGCACTCGCTCTGGTGACATGTCGTAGTACTCCACCGGCACACCACGACTATGAAGCCAACTATAAACTCTAGTTAGCATCCCAAACCCCGTGACAATAGCGCCGTAGTTGTCGTAACTAAACAGCCTTGTGCTGGTCACCTGCACATTTTGAGTCTCTCCGCTTGGTCCGTATCTGGCGTAACCTCTTAACAGCTGCACTTTTCCGTATGTTAGTTCAGCCTCCAGTGCTTCTTTAAGCTCTACTGGAGGGCTTTCCAGCTTGTCGTCGCTAATTGAAATCACTGTACCCGCTCTGCGTATCAGTATCCTCTGCGTCATAATTCCTCTGCCTTATCCAAGTCTTGCCTCTGTGTGTTTAAGCCAAGCCTCTGCATCTTGCTGCTTAAAACACAGCTGCGGGTCAAATATTCCTGTCATGTGCGGGTGGTTCACCGCGTACAAACTGTTATGCCAAACTCGAACAAGGAAGTTAACGAGAGCTCTAGTGCTGCGAAGTGCTTCCACCTCGTCACTTGTGGAGCTCTGAATTATGTCACGAGCGATTCTAGATACACCCTCTCGCATAACCAGCAGACTGTGCTCGTCGCGCCCGTTGTACACCATATCCAACACTTGGCTGCACTTGCTGTATTTAGGCGACTTATCCCCCGCCAGCACGGCGCAAATATGCCGAGGTGTTAATCTCAGGTATGTGTGAATCCCAACATAACCGGGTTTCCCTTCTCGCAAAAACCACCTCGGATCAAGGATGCTCTGCATTATACCACGCAATTGCGGTGGCGGCTCTGGCGTCAGAAAGCTCAACCCGGGCCAGAATGGGAGCGTTGTCGCCGATACGCTGCTGTCCGTCATATATCTCAGCACATCACAAAACGCAGCGTTCACCACTATCCAACCACCTGTGCTGGATCTTCGTTTACATCTTTTAAGTCGTTGCAGGATGCTGTCTGCAGATGTTGATGCGTTCTCTCTGTGCGTATTTGGCCCAGCTACGAGAATGGTGCAGCGGTCTCCGCAGCGTCTGTAGAGCTGCAAAATCAGGTCAGCGTTCCATAGTGTCCCCGTTGTAAAAACCTTGGCATAAGTTTTCCTTAATTCTGTAAAAAGCACATCGAGTGGGCCACAGTACTCCGAGCAGGTTAACCCCTGCGCGGAGACCATGATCTTCCCACTGACTACCGTAAACACAACAATTTCCGACATTACGTCAGCTCTATAACCTTGCTGAAAAGATGGTCTAGCCGTCTCTCGTGCGTCACCACGACACACTGCAGACCAGAAGATTCTGACATCCTTTTCAGGTGCGTAAACACTGGCTCAAACGCTTCAATGCGCCGAGAGTCCAGAAACGCTGTCGGCTCATCCAACAGCAGACAATTCACTTGTGGGATGATCGTCCGTGTCATCGCTAAACGAAACGCAAACGCCATCGCGACTTTCTGCCCCTGGCTCAGCCGCTGGGCTGGTTGCACTGTACCGTCGACGAACGATGCCGTAAAGGATGCCTCGTCTGCAACATCAATCCGGAAGTCCGCATCAAACAACTCCAGCTGCTGATTTATTGCACCACGGAGCCGCTGCAGGTTGGATTGCACGACAATTGCCGGGGCTGATTGACTGTGCAGTATTCTTTGTGTTTCCACAAAAATACCTCGCACATCACGTACAGCTCTGGCCTCTTCTTCTGCTGCCAGCGTTGCAGTCAGCTGACTCTCCAGCTGCAGAACACGATCAGCGAGCACTGTCTCCGTCGTGTTTGCCTGCTGAATAGCTGCGACCACAAGTTGCCACGTTGCCAAATCTGCAGAGATCTCCGGCTCCTTGCTGTAATCCACAACAAACGCCGACCTTGAGTCGATCGCTGCCTGTTTCCTGGTCGTTGCTTCCGTGAGTGTTGTAGTGGCTCGCAATACCTCCGATTGCCTTCCTGTGAGGGTGCTCTGCAGCTCCCGCAACGCCTGCCACAGTTGCTGCAGCTGCGTCACAGCATACACGACATCGCGACGATCCGATGGTGGTGGCACTGGTGGTGCCACCATAGTTTGCGACGCTGCCTGTAGTTGGTTCCGGCAGCTCTCTGAATAGGTTACGGCTTTCGTTAGACTTGCTTTATAAGCCGCCGCGCTGTCCAGTCGTCTAGAGATGGTGAGTCGCTCTGTTAATTTCGGCTCTAGGTCCTTCACCGCCTGTTGCTTACGTTCCAGCACGTGTGTACCTACCGCTCCGCACGTAGGACACTTATCGAACGCAGGCATATTGGCCAGTTGTGACAACACCGCAATATCTGTAGCTAGCTCGTTACGCCTCCCCTCATCCTGTCGAACTTGCTCGTCACTCAGTAACTGTTCCGGTGATGCCGTGTCTCGTAGTACTTGCTCCGCTTCTGTTGCCACAACACAAGCTGCCTCTAGCTGTGCCACATACTTGGAGGATGCTACTCTTACCGCCTCCACCTGATCGTACAACAGCCAAGCTTTGGCCTGCACATCAACGTACGCCTCATCTACGCCAGCTATTGCCATCTCTTTGCTGATAATAACTGCCTCCAGCAGCTTTACAGCAAGTGCTGCCTCTGCTGCCGGAGCCGTAGCCACGGCCTCCTGCTCTGTATACAGCGTCACATGCGTATCCAGCCTCTTGGAGAGCTCGATCTCCCGCAGCACTCTCTCACAGAGCTGTAACTCTGCTTGCACGGATGCTGCAGTATTCGGGTTTGCTGCGATAGCCTCCTGACACCGCCGCAGCTCCAGTCTGCAGTTAGTCAGCTTGACAGTTACAGCCGCCGAGTCTTCACTCATGACCGGCACCTCCATTCTGGAGATAAACCCGGTCAACTCTTGTAGGGCTGTCTCAGCCCTCTCCAAACGGAACAACTTCTGAAACTGCGACCGTCGGGCTGCCGGGGATTGGTCCAGAAACGAGAACAGTTCAGAGTGTGTCACTACCACCATAGCTCTCAGGATTTCCTGCGACACCCCGAGCATACTTTCGACTGCTGCCTTCACAGCTGCGTCGCCCGAGATCTCCTCCCTCCCGTTTATTGTCATAATTGCCGTGGGTGTTTTAGGCCTCAAATTGCGGCGGATCACAACTGTGCTGCCGCCGTGCTCAAACACGAGTTCCACGAATGACTTGGCGTTCTTCCCAGCTCGCTGATTGATGTTATCAGCTTTCACACCTGCCGTATCTATCTCGCCCGTGAGAGCAAAACCGACAGCGTTCAGGATGTTTGACTTCCCTGAGCCGTTCGCGCCAACGATTGCATTCAATCCGTCACCAAACACGATCACCTTGGATTCGTGTTGGCAGAAATTAGACACTTCCAATTGTATCAACCGCACGACTGCTGCTCCCTGTTTTGTATTTTTGCACAAACTCTGACAACACTGCTGGGCCGCTACCTTTAGCGGACTCAATTAGCAGTAACGCTACCACTTTCGCTTCTTCAGACACATTCTCAACCATTCCCACAGCTGCTTCCAGGGTTACCAACTCGCTAGCTGCAACTGCGGTAGCCGCCGCCTCTCTGAATTGTGTCAGCACAGCATCACCCGCTGTCCGACTGGCAATCAGGTGCACCCCGGCCGCCTTAGCTGCCGCCTGCAACACCACAAACACGTTGCCGCTCATGGAGTCATTGTAAGCGACGCTCACAATCGGCTGCCGAATATCCTGCGGGTTATGCGGGCTTGTGAGCTCACCAGCTCGCCGGATCATTGGTACCAGGCTAGCCAGCTCTTCCTCGTTTTGCAGCACATACCTCTGCACCGGTCTCGACAGTAACGGGATCCCTGTATACGTCAGAGACTGTCCTGTCGGTGACATTGTGGTGTGCAGCGTAAACACAAAGTGATTGCTGGGCTCATTTACGGCATTTACGCACACTGCCCCCGGTGATAATAACGAGACCGCTCCACCGTCTGCCGCTGATCCTGTGGACGCCAGCACCATGTGCAGATCGCCGCTCGCTACAGCTATCGCTCGTGGTAACCAGGAAGCCTCTGCTGTCTCCGATGACCCCATCTTGCCAAACTCTGCCCACGCTTGATGCGTAAACAAGATCTGAGCCTCTGCTGGTATGTGAGCAAGAGATTGTTTGAATACAGGTAGCGGCTGATAGTCCAACCCATAACAGGCGACCTGCTGCTGCCCATCCTGCGTCGGCAGATAGTGCACCTTCTCGTGCAGCCATATCGGCCACGCATGCACACTAGGCCACGGCGTAGCACAGTAGTCGTGATTCCCCTGGATGAAATACACAGCGATATTATGACTCTGCAGCTCATCCATCTTTTGACAGAAAACCTGCACTACCGTCGACGGGACGGACCGCGAGTCGAAAATGTCTCCCAGCAACACCAGCGGTAACTGCAGCTGTATCGCTATCGCCACAGCTTGGCTAAAAGCACAGATAGCGTCTCCAGTAATGTCTCTCCGAGAAACCCATGTCCTATCTGCCAGGTGCAGGTCGCCTACAATCACAGCGACAGCATTATTATTAGAAATACAATTCTCCACTACATTATCTCCTCTTCCAGTGTATTTGTTGGTTTAGACCCTACACAATTTTCCTGACAACAAAGCGGGCAGAGTGACACTCTACTAAGTCTTTGCTTCTTTACTCTACGCCACCTTCTACCAATGGTTAACAGCTGCGTGACCCGCGTATCTGAACTGGAAGATATGGCGCTCGCTGCTTTTACCATCCCTGAAATAAGCTCAGCTGTTGGCCCGACCCTCGGCCCGGCGCCTCCGAGTTTTGTTGTTAAACTCTCTGACGACGCTGCCTCCACCAGCAGTGAACGCATAGTGAGAAGCTTACTACAGCCACCACACAGCAGTCTGTTAATGTACACCTGCTCAAACATGGTTAATTTCACGGTTTGCTCTACCTCTGTTAAACCCGTGGCACGACTTGGTTATTAATAACCAAATATCGAGGTGTAAAACTTCTGCTCATTCTCGACAGATTTCACAGCTATTACGCCGCTGAGATGGCGCAGACGCAGCCGGGATTTTAAGGCCCCGGCTGCGTGATTGGTGTGCTCAGCCTGACCGGAGACGGAGCAACAGGTACCTCCATGGCAAGAGGTCCTGTGAATCATACACCGAAAATCGCTTATTCCTTAACTGTTTGGTCACTTTTTTGCATGACAACTCTCAAATACCCTGCCGGCATAATAAAGTCGTACTGACCCAGAAGTGCGTACTCTCGCGGAGGTAGCTCTTGCACAATCAGCGGGTTACTTGGTGGTGAGTCTGCGTCTGCCAAGAACGCGTCAACATATGGGCCACCCTTGTCATCCCCGTTGACAATCCGGATCGTCACAAGGTACGTGGTGCCCTCTGCTGTGATTTTGTCTTCCCAAAACCACAGGGTCTCCCCCGCCCCCTTCTCGGCGACTGCGGTCTTAGCGCTCAACCACCGCCGAGCATTCGCCAGCTCTTCCGGCTCGACATCGATGATCCACGCTTCCAGACGCGGTAGCACAGCGTAATTAGCGTTTGAAGGTGCCAGTGGTAGCGGTGAGTCACAACTCGTGACTGATGTCGCTGCAATGTCCTCCAACCTCTGCCCACCGTCTTCCAGAATGTCTACGTAGCCGCGACCACCTTCCTCTGTGAAGGTCAACACAACAGCCCGGAACTGCACACCGGATGGGTGCGTGTAGATCACACGAGCACCCGGTGCAAACACAGCAGGTCCGCTGCTCTCAGTCTTTTTCCGAGTTTTCTTCGTAGTCGGTGCTACTGGTGCTGCTGCTGCTGTCGCCGCAGGTACAACCGCTGAGCCCTCTGCTGCCGCCGCAGACGCCTCAGGAGCTGCCTGAGCCTGATTCTGAGCCTCTCCAGCCACAGAAGCCTCCACAGAGCCTCCTGTGGTTTCTGGTGCGGCTTCTGCTGTGGTAGCTGCTGCCGGTGTATCGGTCGTGTCGAATGCCCCATCCATGAACATTTTCTGCAGATTCGGGTTATCCACCCACTGCAGCAACGTCAGCGGGACTGCCGTCTGAGTGGATTCGGCTTCGCGAACCATGTCGACGTACAGAGCCAGGTACCCAATCACTTCCTTTGCCGACCACTGCCGTACGCCCAGCTTGGCGGCAGTTGTCTTGGCTCTCGGCAACCGAGACGAGATGATCAGCTCGGGGATTGTGTTCCCTTCTGTGAGGGGATTTGCAAACGGCGTATACATCTGCAGGAACGTTTCGAACGGGAGCGACGGGGTCAGCATTCGCATGAACAAATACAACGTCACCAACTCAATCTGCTTTGCGTCTCCTCGAAACGCATCGCAACCACCCTGCTTACCAAACTCTGCTAAAAGTTGAGGGATTGTTTTCATCTTCTACCTAACTGCTTTCTGTTTGTTGGAATTCACCACTACGACTGTACTGAGAAATTTTAACCTGCTGCAGAACCCGATTGTAGGCCAGCAGCAACTCGTCGTCTGCGGTCAGCCACTCCGGCCGATACCTCAAGACTCTAGCGAACCACGACCGAAACTTCGAGCGATGGATCGCTCTGCTCGTCCACATGTTTTCATACACCACCCCATCTTTGGTTTTGCAGACGGGTTCCATGTTCGAAGTGAGCAAGAGCGTAGGTGGTACCGCAACATGCTGACTGACCGTCGTGAGCAACGTGAAGATCTCCACGTGCAGCTGATACTGGCCGACTTTGGTCTTGGTAAACCAGAACCGCACGCTGCGAAAATAACCTTTCAGAGACTTCGCGTTATCTACAACTTTGCCGCTCTCTCTCTTTCGCTGAATGTCCCGCATAACGTGCAGCGCTGCAGCTTCCAGATCCACCACCGTACTGTACGTGTACCGATGCCGTCGAACAACTACCGTCATAGCTCTGTGAGATATACCTAACCTCGGGCCGAACTGGATGGCTTTGCAACAGGCCTCAAACATCTGCCAGGCTTTGCGGGAATAACAGAACGGGCAAATCCGAATCATACCACAAGCCCAGCTGTGGGGCGTCACGCTGACTGTCAGCGGTCGACAGTTGATTCGCGTGTTCCATGTGGAGTCACAAGAATTATAGATCGCAGCTCTGCGGATCTTCTGCGCTGCCTCCGCCCACCGAAATCTCGCACACAGGATTCCATTCCAGACTTTCGTTTCGTCACGTGGAGCTGCTCTTCTAGTCGCTGTGCGAGCCACCGCGCTCAAGATGTACGAATGAAAGTTTGTTCGCTTCCCTCTGTGATGCTTACCCGGTCTGAACCTGGTGACTGCCAAGTCACCTTCTCTGGGTGTCGCAGGTTGTGGTGTTAAATTCGCTGAAGCTGCTGACTCATGTGTCGCTGGTTCAGCTTCTGGTTCTGGTTGGTCTGCTGGCACTCCCAGCTGTGTGTCGCCTGTGTCGTCATCTGTGGGATCTGTGAGATCTGTGTCGTCTGTCATGGTATCTGCTTTCTGTTTGCTGGTTTATGGTTACTCGCTCTACTGGCGTCGCAGATATGAGACCTCTGCGCAGGTATTGGTTATTCGTATCCACGATTAGCCCTCCCCGGTGCTCAGATACGATGCCTCTGAGCTGGCGATGATGTGTCGCGGATGTGTCGCTGACTACTGTACAGTAGATGTGCGTTGAAAGACCCGCCACATTGTGGGGCTATATGTGGCCGGAGCGCTAGCGACGAAGCCTCAACATATAGCCCCACGCATGTGGTACTACTCGCTAGAGTAGAACCCGGAATATCGCCTAAATGACCTTTTTTTGACCCATTTTTCATAAGTGATTTACTGGACTTTTCACATTCTGATCAACTTGCGACACATTAACGAGGCGACACACAGCTGTACAAACGTCTGCTGCGTTTGTTGATTTCTGCTGTACGGCGCCGTACAACGCAGTTTTGGTGAAAATCGTGAAGTTGCACCCTCGTTCATGTCACTAATCTGTACAGATTAGCCGGTACATCAGAATTGGGGTTTAGACTGTTTGGAATGCTGTAGCCGGTGTCCCGTATGCTGCTGTGTGTTCAGTCTTTTGTTCATTACTGTACGACATTTGCAGCTACGAGGCCTCTGTGGGGTCGCTGTCAGATCACGGTAGTGGCTATCTCCGTCACTTCGCAGATACGAAGCCTCTGCGGGGGCGCGGTGACTTGCGCGAGGGTAACAATCCAGCAAGGTTATCGGTGATCGGCTCGTGGTTCTCGTCCTGCAGATACGAAGCCTCTGCGGGGGCACTGTTGGATTTACTGTGCTCGACACACGTCTCTCTTCGAGTCCGCGGATATGCGGTCTCTGTTACGTGCGTGTTACGTGCGTGTTACGTGCGTGTTACGTGCGTGTTACGTGCGTGTTACGTGCGTGTTACGTGCGTGCGATCTTCAGGCTTGCATCTCAGATACGACGCCGCTGAGGGGGCACTGTTACGCGGACTGCTGCGATACGTCGATCTGCAGATACGAAGCCTCTGCAGAGGCATTGTCGGATCCCATCGACCATCCATCCGCAGATATGAGGCCTCTGTGGTGGCACTGATACGCGGACTGCACCGGTACTCGGATCTGCAGATACGAAGCCTCTGCAGTGGTATTGTTGGGTTTGCTGTGCTCACTGCTGTTGACTCCAAGTCCGCAGATACGAGGCCTCTGTGGTGGCATTGATACCATACGAAAGGTGGGCGCAGTATGTCTGAGGGTCTCAGATACGAAGCCCCTGAGCGGGCACTGATACGCAAACTGCATAGGCACTTGCCTCTGCAGATACGAGGCCTCCGCAGAGGCACTGTTGGGTTTACTGTGCTCGCAGCTGTCGAGAGTTTTGATCTGCAGATATGAGGCCTCTACAGCGGCACTATTTGAGTCCGTCAGGCGAGTGAGTAAACATCCAGCGGACCCGTCATAGGGTCCTCGAAATCCAGCTCACTGATGACCCGGGCTGCATTCTGAGCAACCGTGAGATCTGCCGGTGTTAGTTGGGCTGCTGAGCACATAGCCACACGAGACAGCCCAGCAATGAGATCGGCTGCCCAGTTGAACCTGCTCCGCTGACGGCTTTCCCAGTGAAAATGGCAGACGTACCCCAACGTTCGCAGGTATCTCAAAGACGCCCAGAACGCCCCGTGTTTGCGAGGTACTCGCATATCGTTCGCCATGGCGGCGTTCCCCCAGGTTGCGACAACCTGGGAATCTGTCACGACATGCACGTTGAGAAACCCTTGAGACTCAAGCCGGGCTTTGCCGTACTGTCCGTCAAACCAGTTGAGTAAGCTGAGATACGGCATGGTTTCCGCAAGATTGATAGACCCTGCGTTCATGGCTCCGAAATTGACTCGTCGTCCCTTGGTTTGGTTGTCAATTAAGATCCCCGCCCACCCGCACGGCCTGTCCACAGCGTTTCCGCTGCCATCTCCGAGTAGTAGTAGATCCCAGACAGTAATACCGAGACGTTGCAATAAGGGTTGCAGCGGGTCTAGCTGCTCCAGTTGGGGAGATCTACCTTCCGATGTTGGGGTGGTTTGTTGTGGCTGCAATGCTGCTCTCCATTTTCTGAAGATGCTTAGCCTTTTCGGCCATTAACGCATCTGCGGCTGACAATAACGTAGCCTGCTTGGTTTGTAAAAATTGCTGCAGCGACAACGTTTGTTGCTGCAGTCGTATAATCTCACTGGGTCCGCTTATGGGGCCACCTTGCCCAGTAACAAAGACCGTTGGCAGGTTCTCCAGCGGCGGCTGCCATGATAGTACGATAGCGGCCGACTGCAGCTCGGGATAATTGCTCAGCAAAGATTTCAGAAAAGTCTGAGATCCTGCCGCTACACTCTCCCAGAACAGCGGTTTAATGCTGACAGTGTCATCAGAATTTGTCGGTAACTGCGACATCGAAAACCTTACCTAAAAGAGTCAAAATACGCGTTATGGCCAAGCTGTAGACCGGAAGCCGTAACAGTTCTTGCGCCCAGCTTGGTGTCATCGCGGTTATCAATAACCAAACCAGAATCCAAAAAGGTAGCTGATAACGCTGACAAAACTTGCAAGTTAACAGCTCTGCCAACAAACACGGGCACCAGGCATAGAAGACAGCCGGCCCTGTTTCCACAGTGACCTCTGGCAGCTTCTCCAACTCAGCTACAAATGCGTCCGTACCCTCGGGATCGTCACACCGTTCTGTGACCTGCCTAACAACTGTCCGCCAACGCTCGAAAATGCTGCCGTTAGCCCACACGTCCATCGCGGCACTGGCTGCAAGTCCTGCTAAAACCAGATCTGTTAAGGTTATAATCTGAATTCTCCTCGGCCCCAAAGTTGCGTGTGGCCAGCATCCGGTTGCGTGATCTGTGCCTGTCTGGCAATATCAGCACCCGGGAAAGGGTACGCCAATGGTATGTTGTGAATAGGGTGTCTGGCTGGAGCTAGCCTGCTGCCTCCGCCTGTGGTCGCAGAAGCTTTCCCTTTTCTCATCATGTACAATAGAGCGCTGCTGGACACACGCATAAAGATCCCCTTCAGTTACCAAGACAGGAATTTACACCCTGCTGTAGATATTATGAGACACAAGCCAAATCATGAAAATCACCGGATCTGTTGTGATAGCATACAGTATACCTGCTGCTGCCGTACACCATAATGCAGATTTACCGATACACAGCCACTCCAAATACGAATCACCAGTAGTAAACATTATGACCACCTCTAAAAATAGTGCGACAGACCGCAGCGTCATAAAATCTGGACGCAAGAACGGACAATCGCAGCTTACTGTTTCTGAACAACTCCATCACCTTAAAAAATTCGCAGCCGCTGGCGGCTTACACACGATAGAGCCACTGCTGCCAGTATGCCTGTCGTTAAATGGTAAGCCTTACGACCTTGAAGACCATTTTGCATTCTCTCCGATCTATAAAACCAGGATGCCGTCCCAGTGCGTAATTGTCAGCGGGCGACAGGTTGGAAAATCCGCCAACCAAGCTGCCCACTCCGTACTTCTGTCTAACCTCCGATCATACTTTCGTACACTATTTATAACGCCTCTGTATGAGCAGGTACGGCGTTTCTCTGCTAACTATGTAACCCCGTTTATAAATCAGTCTCCAATTAAATCTTTGTGGACAGGAACCAATACGCAGAACTCTGTATTGAGTAAAACCTTCCGTAATAATTCGTTGATGACATTTTCATTTACCGGCACTAATTGTGACAGGGTTCGCGGTGCCTCTAGTGACTGTGTTATAATCGACGAGATTCAAGACTTTGACAGCGACCACTTCCCTATTATCAAGGAGACTATGTCTCACTCCGAATGGGGTATATCCAGGTACACGGGAACACCCAAGACACTTGACAACACCATACATGGGTTATGGAAAAGAAGCTCACAGGCGGAGTGGTTCGTACCGTGTGGTTGCGGTGTCGAGAATATCCCGTCTCTGGAGTACCATCTGGAAGCCATGATTGGACCGTTCCGCAATGACATTAGTGAAAATGCACCCGGTACTATTTGCTATAATTGCCGTAAACCGGTTAACCCACGAGGCGGTCACTGGGTTCACCGGTACCCGGATAGGCGGTGGGATTTTGCTGGGTACCATATACCGCAGCTTATTATGCCTTTGCACTACTCCAGCCCCAGAAAATGGGACGAGTTGCTCGCTAAACAGCGGGGGTGGGGCAACTACACACAAGCCAGGTTTTATAACGAGGTACTGGGTGAGTCTGTTGACGCAGGGCAGCAACTTGTTTCCGAGACCGAACTAAAGAGGTCGGCTAGTCTGCCGTGGGCTAACAATACCAGCAAACCAGACAAGCTCATGCTGGAGCATCTGAGGCATTACACCACCAGAGTACTAGCTGTTGACTGGGGTGGTGGTGGGGAGGCCGGCGTCAGTTTCACGACACTCGCGCTGCTCGGTTTTTCTCCGGATGGGAAAATACACTGCTTGTGGGGTAAGAAGCTGGTCGCATCGCAAGAGCACCTACGAGAAGCCAAAGAGATTATGCACTGGATGCAGATATTCTCTCCGGATTTTCTGGTGCATGACTACACTGGTGCGGGTGTTGTGAGAGAAGCTGTTCTGGTGCAGGCCGGGTTCAGGTTGGATCGGGTTATGCCAATCGAGTATATCCGGGCTGGTATAGGGAACATGATGCGGTATATCCCACCCTCGATTCTTCACAACCGTGGTCGTTACAGGTTGGACAAGACGCGATCACTACTGTGGACTTGTCAGGCGATAAAGTTGGGTTTTCTTACGTTTTTCGAATACGACCACGTCAATGACGACAACCCAGGACTTCTGCACGACTTCCTGGCGTTGGTAGAATCCAAGACCGAGAGCCGACTGGCGGGGGACATCTACACGATCGTAAGAAACCAGATGCTCTCAGATGACTTCGCTCAAGCGATCAACATTGGTTGTTGTGCGTTGTGGCACATCAACGGAGCCTGGCCGAATTTTGCAGACGCCGCGGCAGTGGGGCAGATCTCTATTGAGGGATTGCGGGCTTTCGATAATTGTGAGTGGGATGATGTGTCCGGCAGCAGTATATTCAACACCACGCAGTAGCCCGCTCTTCGCTGCTATCTTCCATTATTTTCCTTTAACCTGTATTATGTGACACTTCGAACACCGGCTAACAGGTTGCCGATTCTACCCAGCTCAGGGAGCACGTTATGCTTATCGTAGATCAATCAACAGATATCAGTGGGCAGGTTCTGCGACAGATCGCAGCAACACACCCTCTTCCTCTTTTCGTAAAGTCTGCAGGAGAGGCATCTAATCTGGGAGACACGGAGGAGCTGGCTGCGCATATTTACGCTTACCAACAGCAGCGGATGTTCCCTTGCCATACGAAGTCGGCTACGTGGTTATCTGCTGCGTATTTTGCCCAGCAGCAAGACTCTGTACACCCAGCGGACAGGCCGCAGATTGTAGATCACCTACAGAAGCAGGCTAATTTCTTCAACATCGGCCCAGTCGTTGCAACGATCCTTGCCGCACCTGTGTTTGAAGAGGAGTCCCTCCCGGACAGCAGTTACGCGCTGATCGTCAAGACCGCAGATGATCGCACGGAGCGGCTACTTCCTTTGCGGGATGCAGAAGAAGTGAAGGTTGCCGCGGACTGGTTCTACGCTGGGTGGAAGGATATGCCGTTCGATATTCGGCACGAGATCGCTACACGTATCCACAGCAAACTGGCTGAGAGTGACACCACAGAGAACCACGAGCAGCTCGAGAAGACAGCCGGCATGGGTTTCTGTGACAAGGATGATATTGTGAGTGCGTGGGCGGTGCGAGGGCTGTTGACCCGCTCAACATTCCCCGAGCACTCCAAGCAGGCGATCGAGATCGCTGAGACCGTCAGGAAGGCTGATATTGATCTCCGGGATACCTCTCTCCGGATCAAGATGGCCGCCACAATGGATGATTTCGATATCGCTACGAATCTTCGCAGCCGGTATTGTGACACCATCACCTGGCCAGAGAACACACTGTTCCACATCACTGAAAAGCAGGCTATGGCGTTTGTTGATGACCATGTCATGCTGTTGAATGGGTCTGTGTACAAGAAAGCAGATCTCGCCAAGATCAGCAGTGGTCAGCTGCAGGACTGGCTTGGTGATGCTTTCGCAGACAAGTGCGGGGGTGTGCTGCCAGACCCGGAAAGGATTGCGAAAGCTGCTGCAGCATTGAATGAAGACAGCACGCGGCTGTTTAATAAACTGGCACAATCTGCCGGTATCTATCCGACAGCTGTAGGTCCGGAACCAGTGCCGTCACTGTCACAGGCGCAAATTGACAGTTTTGCCAGTAGCTATATGCCGGTGGTGTGAGCATCAAACACCTGGCGGCTATTGCTGCAGCCGCCAGGTTTGGTTGAGTATTCTACACATCTGCCTGAATTGTGACGTGTGTCACTGACGTGTTACAGATTTGCTTTGGCTGTAACACTGTCTCCCATCTCGGATCCCGGTCAGACCAGCAAAACCTGCATTTAGCGCAGGTCATGGTTGTTGCCAGCTGCACACCGTTTTCTACAGGGCAAACCATCACACTGTTACCCTTCTTGAGTACAGTCTTGGTGTTGTCTCGAAAAATCAGGTCTGCATCTTTTGGTGCTGCGGCCGCATCTGCGTCATCAACAGCTAGGTACGCTCTGCGGATTCCTGCGATATACGGTGCCGCAGAATCGTCTCGGTCCATTGACCACCAGAGTTGCATGTTTGGTACAGCCCCCAGCTTCAAGAGAGGGATCAGGAGCTCCTCTACACGCCAGGATCTCGTGTACGCGTAGAATTGCACGTTCTTCAGGTTCTGGGCGACCTCGACCCATTTTCGGATGTAGTCAGGGCTGTAGAAGTCCCCGCTGACATGCACGCGAACCACATTTACACACATTGAGCTTATCTTTGCTGTGATCCAAGCTGCGAAGTTCTCTGACTCCGCCAGATCTTTGTTCTTTTGCAAAATGTCGATGTTTCTCGGCATGCGAAAGAAACCGGCTTTTGCGTAACACAAGGCTTTGCACGTCGCTGTCTCTCCGGGACACGTGTGGGCCGCACCAGCAGGCAATGACCATGCCCCGACAGTGCGGCCCAGTTTGGAATTTCCGAAGGTGACAGCCGAGTGAGTTATCATACATTTACCTACTCAGCGGCACCCGGCAACACATTAACCCATATCAATAGCACGGGTTGGCCGCTGACGATCTTCGCCATAACGATCCCTCGCTACCTGCAAGGGTTGTGATAAAAAACGCTTTAAGTCTTCCTGCTCTGTCAGCCTTTGCGGGCTGCTCCATGGTCGCACCTCCGTCGGAGCATCATGACGAACAGGTGTTGCTAACAAATACGACCGCACGAACACTGCAACAGAGTTAGGTAGTGCGACACCGATACGTAAACTGGTCTGCAGCATAGAACGTATAGCTGGTAAGTTGGCTAACCACCTCTTAGCCTCTATCCCACCAGTCATACTCGCTGCAACGAAGTAGTCCGGGTCTTTGCTGTGCAGGGATAGGCAGTTAGCCACAGCCCAATTGAGTGTGCTATACAACAATTCCGGAGCCATCTCAGTTATCCGAACCTGCACTGGCGAGCCTGCGGGTCCTGGTAGCGTCCAGTTCTCTGCATTGTGCCAATCTGGCACAATCTGGGTAGCGGATAAAGCAGCTATGTTGCTAACTGCTGCTCGTCGAGCAGGTGTGGCGACCGGCTGATGGGTAGGTACAACAGGTGCAATAGATCCTCCTCTACGTTGACTGTTATGTGGATTGACAGTACTGTAATTGGGTGGGCTATTACTAGTACGAACAGGCTGGGTTGCTCGAGTGCTTGACGACAGCCCAAAAGCTAAATTCAGAACATGTCGTTGATGCTCTCGCTCCGCAGCTTGCGTGTTGGTATCGGCATTGGTTAAGGTAGGGGTAACTGAGTTTGCAACGGCAAGGCTATCCTCGCTAGCACGTCCTTCTGCAACCTCCAACCTGATTCGCTCTTCAATTACGACTTGAAGTTGTGCCGGGGTAGTTTCCGCTAGAGACCTACGAATCAACTCCCTGGACACGCCAGTCATGATCACTAGCTGATCTTCTATAATCGCTAACCTTCTCTGTCTTACAACAGGGCTGTTATCGTGCAATTCAGCAACACTCGCAGCAATGTCCCTGAGTTCCTCGATAGATGCTAACCAGCGTAGTTGCACAGCGTCCCGCTCACTCGCTCCGCCGCCCTCCCAGCTCCAGCTAGTGGACTGACCACGTTGTTGTGGATAATTTCTTCCCCACATATCTCTAGTAGCTTGTGCTACTTGCTCTGGGGTACGTCTTGCACCACCCGGTTGTGCCCTGCTGCCAGCGATTGTCATGTCCCGTTCCCTCTACCTGCCAGCAGGTTACTGCAAGCAGAACTAAGATTCTACGTCATCGTTATCCATGAACAGCATCGCTCGGGACGGGCGACCCCCGTTGAGCTGCTGCATGGTACGTTCCATCTCCTCTGCAGAAGACACCTCTGCGCGGATCTGGCCGATCTGGCTTCTGAAGGTCTCAGCAATCCGCGGTATTGTGCCGTCCACTGCCCGCAAATCTGCTGGTGCAACGTTGTTCAGAAGTGTCTTCACTTCTGCCATCTGTTGCAATAATCGGTCCGTTGCTACAAATTTGAAATCCTCCAGCTTCTCCAGGGCTCGTCGTACTGTCTCAAATGTCCTAGCAGTGACACGCCCGTTGCGAGATATCAGATTCTCCACATTTTCCAGTGTGCGTGCAAGCTCCTCTCTAGGTTCTCTGATCATGCTGGCGATAGCCAGCTCGACCTGCTCTGTGCATGCCTGCCGGATAACGTCCGCGTGCTCGTTCAAATCACCCAGCGACAGCACAGTAGGCTGCCCTGCTGTATCTGTAGCCAGTTCCATTGGCGTAACACTGAGGTTGAACTTGCCACGCATTGCCGCAGTTGTCTGTGGAATACGTGCTCTGATAGCATCCCAGCACGGGCATTTGGCCTCAAGCTGCTGCATGATGGATGCGTAGTCTGCAGTGAACGCATTCACAGCTTCCCAGAAGCAGTAAGCTACGGACTGCTCTGTCTTGAGCGGATCGTACACTGGTGTTGCGTCACCCAGCCGCTCAATCGGTGTAGCAGCACCCAGTCGCTCCCGCAACCTGCCCAGTTCGTAAGAGCTCATCAGCCCGTCCTCGCCTCTCGCAAGCTGATACTTGAGCGAGCCGATAGTCTGACCAAACAATTGCCCCATGAAGGACGAAACGGCAGACTTCGGGATAATCCGTACACCATTTACAGCGAATCCTACGCTGAACCGATTCTTCAGTGCAGAGATTCTCGCTGTGATAGTGTCAAACCTGGCTTTCCACGGTTTGTTGTCCGCATCCACAGGAAACTTGTCGGTCATCAGTTTTACACGTGGTGTTGTGACAGCTTCTGTCACAATACGTCCGCCGACATTTACCTCGGCACCTTTCGGTAATTGAATGTGGCCCCTCCACACACTTAGAGTCGGGGACATCAACACGACATTCTCTGTCAGGAAGGTCGTGCTTACATCTGTTTCTGTTGTCATCGGTTCGTCTTCCAGTACCGGCATGGTACCACCTCCTAAGAATTTGATAGTTCGCAAGGTTTGGTTACTGATAATGCTGTCAGACAGCTGTCTGAACCCATCCTCAGTCCTCCCTCCGCCAAAGTTTTGGTCCAGAAATCTGCATGTCTAGTCCCCTCTGTTTCTTGTTATCTCGTGGTGCTGTTACACAATTTTTTACCTGTGCAGTTGACCTGCCTCAAGTTCAGCGTATAGTGCTAGTCATGCCTCTGCAGAGGCTTCATTTCTGCAGACATACGCGCGGCGGGATGTTGTTAGCAACCAACCAGTCAACCTCTGCCGTTAACGCAGCGGTGTTGTTCGAGAACGGACCCAATACTGGTCCTTTAACCGGCAGCAGATCTGCCCACCACAGCTCCCTGTACGCAGAAGCCAGCGTTATTCCATCATCTGAATACTGGCAAAAGCACCCAGCTTCCTGATCCCGATCGCACAACCAGCGAACAGCTGCTTTGCTGAGTTCTGCACCTGGCTCAACGTGCGAGGCCCGGTTAGTCTCTGTTTCACCGAGCGTCTTGAGAACCTTATCCATGTCTGGGTTGTAGATACCACGCACATGCTGCGTGTTGGACGACAACCCTGTTCGTGGTATCACAATGACCGTCTTCTTGTCTGCCACAGCTTCGCCCCAAAAAAAGAAAGGCTGCGGATAAATATCCGCAGCCAGGGTAATTCAAGTTGCAACACACGGCCGCCAAGCTGGCTACTCGAGACGGGTCTCGATTTGTGGCACTTTGTAATAGTCTTCCGTCAGTGTCTGCTCCGTTGGAGCTTTGGAGACGGCCTCTTCAAACATCTTCGTGACGTCCACACAGGACGTCCCCTCCAAACCACCGACGTTGTAGGTGATTGATCGATCTCCCCGCGAGAGCCCCTTGCGAGGTATTGCGATTGTGATTGTGAACGGCATCTGGAACCTGCTGCTTGAGTTGGTAGAAAAACGGCCAGTGTGGTTACACTGGCCGCGGATTGAGCTGTCTCACACCTGCTGTACTGCCTAGTAAGACGTTATGGTCTGAACCATGTCGCCTTTTTCATCCACAGTCTGGTCGACCGTGTAACCAAGCATCTCTGCCTGTTCTCGTGTGACTGTCGCTGCGTAGTTCTGCAGCAGATGGTCCAAGCAGTCCTGCTTGCCCCATGTTTCACCGTAGTTGTCGTAATGCGCCTTGCCGGCACCGTCAAAAACAACTGGGTAATTCCAGGTTTTGAACTTCACAGCGTAGCCGGTCACCAGTGTGCCGTCGAACATTCGGTGCTCGCTGGCGGACTGAGAGCACTCTGCTCCGACCGTTGCTGCAGCCAGTTTCAAGGCGTTGATGTTCGTGACATCTACCGACTTGACTGTAGTCGTATGTGACATGTAATTCGTCTCCCTGTAAGTGAAAGAGGAGCCGCTACACATGTAGCGGCTATCATGAGTGGTCCTGTTAAAATCGTAGACACATAGTCACAGCAGGTCTAGTTGTCTATAGACCGGCGGCGGACTCGCGGAGATCCTGTTGTGACAGGTGCAACCGCTATTGGTTCGCTTGCGTACCCGGTCACAGGTGTCGCTTTTGCACTGCAGAACGCCTGCATTTGCTGGATAGTTTCCTTTTCTGTTTTTGCCATCGGGTTGATGCTTGTGATGGCCCTCAACAACTGCGGCATTGTTGGTACGCCGTTACCGTTCTCCGCCATAGCGATATGGCGGGCCTCCTTTACTGCCTCCTCCAACTCGGAGCCGACAAACGCGTCGCTGATTTCGTCGAACTGCCGCCAGAACTCATCTGCGAGTCCAAGCTGTGCAATATCCACACCACGCTTCCGCAGGTGCACTGTCAGGATGTTTCTGCGGGCCTCCGTTGTTGGTAGATCCGTATAGAACATCTTGTCAAATCGGCCCGCTCTCAGCATTTCCGGCGGGATCCCATCTGTTCGGTTCAGTGTAGCGATCACAAACGTCCGAGAGGTGTTCTCTGCCAGCCATGTTAGCAGAGCTCCAAAGATTCGGCGAGTCACGCCAGAGTCGCCGCTGGACTGGTGAGCATTCCCCAGAGCTTTGTCAACCTCGTCTAGCACAAGGACGCACCCATTCTGCGCATCCAGGATTTTCAACGCCGCTCTGAGTCTGGCTTCAGACTCGCCTACCAGTGAGCCAAACACCGCTCCGATATCCATGCTGTAACCCGGCAAGCCGAGCTCCACGCAGGTGGCTTTCGCCAACTGGGACTTACCAGTGCCGGGAATACCCAGAACAGCCACACCGCGAGGTGGGTCGATCTGGTGCTCCTTTGCTGCACTGGAATACGACAACTTACGTCGTCGCAACCACGCCAGGTACGCGTCGAAACCGCAGAGATCGCTCATATCCGTGATCTGCGACGGTGGAATGAATGTGAGCACCTCGGACTTCTTGACCACCGCCGCTTTTTCGGTCATCAGTGTCGGGATAACCTTCTCGTGCCCCAACGACTTGAACTGCGTGATACAGCGTGCCAAGACGTTCTCAGCCTCGAGGTAAGTCAAACCAGCCAAGTTGTCGACAACTGCGTCCCTGCGAGCTGGTGTGAATGTCGCAATGTCGGCGGCTGCTCCCGTAGAGGCCTGCAGTGCTGTTTCCTGCAGCCTGTCCGCCAGCTCCTTGAATGTCGGAGCGTCCGGCAGGGGTAGAGACGAGACTGAGATATACGGCCGAGCCTTCATATCCAGATCGACGTTCGCTGAAACAATAAATAGCGGGTGACGGTACCCCTCCATAGTCAGCCGCTGTCTGGCGGCCAGGTAACACAACTTTTGGCGGATCAGCGGGTTCTTCATGAAGTCGTCCAGATCGTGAAACACAAACAAGCACCTCTTCGGGAAGTTCTTGCTTGCGTTTGCCGCGGTCTGCGGCACCGGGATGATGGCCTCCAGTGCTTCAGATGGGTTCCTGTACTTCGCGTCCTGAAACTCGGTCGGAACGTGGTTGATTCCTTCCAGGAGCCCGATGTAGGAGTAAAACCCTCGTACAGGATCCCAGCAGACCATCATGTTGTTCAGGAATTTTGGCTCCCTTTCCGTCTTCGTCATGTCTATTGCGACGCTGCGAAGTAGCGTCTCAGCCTGCAGAAGTTCGGCTGTCTGGATATACAAAACCTGGTAAGCTGCGCGAACTCGGCAGATCAGGTCTATTCGTAGATCCGCAAGCTGTGAGCGTACGGATGCAGACGAGTCTGCCGGCGTTACTGATTCCACTGTGGACATAATCTATCTCTCTCTCATCGGATCTGTTGGAGCTGCTTTACAATCTCTGCCGAATCTCCATTGATTAACGGAAGAGACTGCAGCTGCTGCGTTAATTTTGCAATGTTCTCTTTGAGCATCTGATTGATGCTATCTGTCTTGCTGTTCTCAAATCCGATTACGGCAGCTGCCATCTCCGGATCCTCACTGAACGAGCCAATATCAAACGGAACTCTGACGTTTGCTACTATACGTAGAACGTCTGGAGGTGTCACTATCCCCTCCATATCCAGTACAGCGCTGATGTACCCGACAATCTCGTCACTAAACGGGTTATCAGTTTCTGGAGGCATCAGCAACATGGATTCTGTGATGCCCCAGGAACACTCAGCTGCATCTGCTGGATCCCACAGTTCTGGGTTAAACACACCACCAGACAGCACATTGCAGTGCATGACGAAGTCTGGCAAGCTATTGAAGAAACTGTCTGTTGTGAGCAGAGTTATGCCGGACATAACCCTGCTCAGCAACGGCTCTTTGAGGGGTATATTGAAGTCATCTGCAATTTCGTGTCTGATGGTTTCGGGTAGCCAATCGAGCAGCTCCATCCCGTACACATCCAACAAACCTATGATGGCAGGTGTCGTAAACAGGCTCTGATCTGTCAGAACCTGCCTGTAAAACGTTCGTTGTTGCAGTGTTAACACAATACACCCCCGGGTTGTTACTACTTACACTTCTGGCGAACAAGCAGCTTGAGATCCAACGTGATCGTCTCGACTACCTCTTTAAGCTCGTCTGCTGAGACGTTTCGGAATCTCCAGATGTCCCAGTTGCCATCAGTGGTTGTGATGTACCTGCGACTACTGAGCCGAAGTTCGCATTTCTCGCTTTTGCGGATCTCCTCATGCACCACCCACAACCCGCCACTTATGCGGAGCTGTGTGAGGTACATGAAACAGATATCCTGCGATAGATACTTGAGTAATCGCAGAAAGATCTGCAGGGCGAGATGGTCTAGCTGGGAGTACTCGCGTTTCTTGTTTTCCTCTACAAGTGCTGGTGTAGACCAACCCATGCTGTGAAAAAACCGCTGAAGCTGCTCATCGGACAGCTCAGCCTCGATAATGTAACCAAGCGACACATCCGATTTTGCCACCATCAGATGCCCCCAGCCAGCTTGTACTCGGCGTGGTAACAAACAGCAGAGTTACCAGGTGTCAGCGCTTCAAACGGCTTCCCGTCTTTGTTTACTGGGTAGACGGTGGGCTCGTTGGACAGCCCTGCTCGATTCAGTCCACGAACCTGTGCTTCCTGCAGCACGGCTTTCTTCATGTCCATTGTGCGAAGCTCATCGGCGGTCTCGCCAGAGATAACGATCACACCACGCATGCCAGAGATTTCTGCAGAAACGATGTTCAATGTCATTTTTGAATTCCAATATTTTGAAGTGAAAACGGTTACACAACTGTGGATTATCCCTGATAGATAAAAAAAAGCCACAGAGAGAGGTGGCTTTAATACGCGCACCTCCTGTGG
>Ga0209491_10000386_pt1 | contig 87193 bp, 81 predicted proteins | sample BON02_FD_187213 | JGI IMG/M metagenome (GOLD analysis project Ga0209491, IMG submission 187213) | Freshwater microbial communities from Lake Bonney liftoff mats and glacier meltwater in Antarctica - BON-02 (SPAdes) (version 2) | ecosystem: Environmental > Aquatic > Freshwater > Ice > Glacier...
CTTCTAGCCCTACTTGGGCCTTGAACTCAGCACTGAACTTGCGTCGGTTTTTCTTGGACATATTTTTGATCGTTTTTCGGGTTTGGATTTAACGATCCCTCCTGTCCAGTTTTCCGGGACCACCTCAATTGAAGAGCAAGATTACCCGGATCCGATCTGAATAAAAGGCATTGGAGTGGGAATTGGCATCCGGTATTTATCTGCGCAATCTGTGGTTAAAAAATCATTCTACCGGTAGATTTCTAAAGTATAAATCCTCGTGGATATTAGGTATAAAGACGCCCGAAGAATGCTCGTGGTTGATTTAGCCAACGCCGGCTAAAGTCTGGCACCACCCCCACCCAACGTGGCGCCGTGGTTCAGCCGGCGTCCCCTGCCTCTCGGAAACCGCCTACCGCAATCAACGAGCCCAATCAACCGCCGCATCTGACCGCCCCCCCCCCTCAAAGCCCAAAAAAAGACCCGCCACTCGGGCGGGTCCGAAAGAAATTAACGGGACTAAAATGCTTAGTTCGAAATGTCGAACGTCGTGCTACCGGCACGCGCCGAGTAGTAAACTTCATACCAGTCTTTTTGCGCTTGGCTACCGGCGTAATCCGTCAGGGCTTTCTCATTTTTGAACTCCATCACGAAAGCGTGCGAACGATTGCCTTGCGCCTTGATCGTCTTGGTCCAAGCGCGGGTGATGCCATCGTAGGACTTTGCGAGCGTGTGCACGCCATCCAACGCTGCTTGGATCTGCGCCTCGGTCGCATCAGCTTTCCAAGAAACGGTCACCACATGGATGACAGTCTTAGGAGCCGGATTGGGACCGTTCTTCTTCATTTCACCTTCTTTGTGGTGATCGGCAGAAGCAGTGATAGCACCAACGGATAAAACCGCGGCGGAGAGGAGGACAGTGAGGAACTTCTTCATAATCGTAAGTTGATAATCTGGGGAGGGTTCATGCGGAGGTCGGATGACGCACCGGCATTTGCAGAGGCATATGCCTTCACAAGAGGATAGACTGTTGGCAAAATTCCCAGAAATGCAAAGCTGAGTGTAAATTAAGTGACGACCATTCCCGGGCTGCTGATCTCCGCTTGCCACTCGCCGACAGGAAAGCTCACTTCAACTATGACCGAAGAATCTTTGCCCGCTTGGAAAGCCACCCTCGACGCGATCACCGGCGCCCGTCACGGCGGACAAGTTTCAACCATCCTCGACCAGCTAAAAAACCTCGACGAAGCCCATCCTCAGGTCGGCGAGATAAACTACCAAATCGCTTGGACCCTCGATTCCCTCGAGCGTGAAGCCGAAGCCCTGCCCTACTACGAAAAGGCCACTTCCCTCGGACTCCCACCGAACGAACAGAGCGGCGCCCTCATCGGTCTTGGCTCGACCCTCCGCAACCTGGGCCATTTTGATCGCGCTGCGGAGATCCTCGAATCCGGTCAGCTTCAATTTCCTAGCCAACCCGAGTTCGCCGCCTTTCTCGCCCTCGTCCGTCACGATCAGGGGCGCCACCGCGACGCGCTTCAACTCACATTAACGACCTTGCTCGAAACCTCTGAAGATCCCGGCATCACGACCTACCAGCGGGCCTTGCGTCACTACGCTGCCAATCTGGCTTAGTATTAGCTTCGGCCCCGAAGAGTTTTTTGAACCTCTCGGGCCCAAGTAGGTCTCACCCCCTCATGTTCGTTCTCTCCGCTCGTCTCCGCTGCGGGCTGCATTCCTTTATCTTGGTCGCCTTGGCATCGATCGGCCCGCTTGTCGCTGCTCCGGAAAACGATCTTAGTGCCACCACGAGCTTCACCAAAGAGGAAATGGCCCAAGGTTTCTCCGATCGAAAGGTCATCGCGATGCCGCTCACCCCCGCCGGCACCGAACACAACGACAACGCTGAGGCCGCGCTCCTCGCTGCCGAGGCTGCCACCGGATTTGTCGTTGAACAAACCTTCACTCAGCTCGGTGGCATGCGGGTCATCATGGTTCCCGACAGACTCACCGCCACCGAGACCTGCGAACAACTCCTCGCCACCGGCCGCTACGAATTCGTTCAACACGATAATATCCTGCAAACCGCCGCCACGCCCAACGATCCCGACTTCGTCGACGGCACCCAATGGCATTTGCGCAATAATGGCCAACGCGGCGGCACCCTCGGCGCCGATATCAACGCCGTCGCCGCGTGGGATATCCGCTCGACCGCGCCCAATGTCATCGTCGCCGTCATCGATACGGGGGCACGGCTCACGCACCAAGATCTCGTTCCCAATCTTTGGACCAATTCTCGCGAGATCGCCGGCAACGGTCGCGACGACGACGGTAACGGCTACATCGACGATGTTCACGGCATCAACGCTCGTATTGCCCCTCGCGCCGCCGGTGGCGGTGATCCCACCGACGTTGATGCCACCAGCCATGGGAGCCACGTCGCCGGTATCATCGGCGCCGCCGGCAATAACGGCATCGGCGGCTCCGGGGTCGCGTGGGACGTGCAACTCATGATTCTCAAATTTCTCGGCGGCCCCGACGGCCTCGGCTCGAATTCAGATGCCATCGAGTGCATCGACTACGCCATCGCCCAAGGAGCCGGCGTGATCAACGCATCCTACGGCAAGGACGGGGTCGGGAGTTTTAACCAAGCCGAGTCCGAAGCCATCAATCGCGCCCGTGCCGCCGGTATTATTTTCGTCGCCGCCGCGGGCAACGAGGGGCTCGACCTCGACATCGCCCGCGCCTACCCCGCCAGTAATCTCGTCGATAATATCATCACGGTGGGCAACTCGACCCGCCTCGATGATATTGCCACCTCCTCAAATACCGGTGTGGGCACCGTCGATATTTTTGCCCCGGGTAGCGACATCTCGTCCGTGGGCTCCACCAGCGACACCGCCAGCCTAGTCATCAGCGGCACCTCCATGGCTGCGCCCATGGTGAGCGGTGCCGTCGCCCTCCTGAAGGCCCAGTTCCCTCAGGATAACTACCGCCAAACCATCAACCGCCTCCTCCGCGGCGCCGCCGTGCGAGCCGCTTTTGCGGGTGAAGCGCACACCGCCGGACGGCTCGATCTCGCCGCCGCCTTGAGCGAAACAGACCCTCGCCCGTTCAACGACGATTTTGCCGATCGCGCTCGACTGAGCGGCAGTGTGGTGACCGTGCGCTCCAGCTCGCGCGAAGCGACCTCCGAACCCGGCGAACCCGCCCACGCCGGACGCCTTAATCGCTCGCTCTGGTTCTCGTGGACCGCCGAAACCGGCGGACTCGTCGCCGTCGATAGCCGAGGCTCAGCCGGAGACACTCAACTTGCTATCTACACCGGAAATTCCCTCGGATCACTGACCCGAGTCGTTGAAAACGACAACGGCGGCGACGGCTTTCTGTCATCGCGGCTCAGCTTCGATGCGGCGACCGGCACCACCTATCAGATCGCGATCGATGGTAGCACCGCCGGACTCGTGGTACTCAATATCGCCTCATCAGCCGCTAACGACGCATTTTCCTCTGCTCAACCCCTCACCGGCGACGCGCCCCTGATTACGACCACCAACGCCAACGCCACCGGCGAAACCGGGGAACCTCGCGTCGTGCCCCAAGCCCGAGGCAAAACCCTTTGGTATCAGTGGCTCGCCCTCGAAGATTCTAAAATTCAGGTCAGTGCCTATTCCGCCACCGCCGACCCCGTGCTCGGGGTCTACACGGGCTCCCGCGTAAATAATCTCACGATGGTTGCGATCAACGACGACGCCGGGATTGGGGGAGCAAACCTCAGCCCGATCGTCGAATTCGACGCCGTTAAAGACACCACCTATTTCATCGTTTTAGATACGATGGATACCATCGATGACGAAATCACCCTCTCGCTCACCGATGCACTTTGGCAATTCGCCACCGGCGATGTAACCGAAGACGACCGGAGGCGACCCACCATCACCAACGCGCCCTCCGTGGGTCCCGACGGCACTATTTACGTCAGCAGTTCCGATCAATTTTTCTACGCCCTCAATCCCGACGGAACCCTGAAGTGGCGCACCGCCACGGATTTCAACTCCGACTCCAGCGCCGCCGCCATCGCCCCGGACGGCACCATCTATTTTGGCACTGTCGTGAGCGGCATTATCTACGCTCTCGATCCCACTGGTGCCATCAAATGGACCGCCTCCCCCGGTGATTCCGGTTTTGTAGCCGCCCCTGCCGTCGCGGCGGACGGAACTGTCTACTTCAAACAAGACGAAGGTATCACTCGCGCCTTTTCCCCCCTCGGGGTCGAGCGCTGGAACTATGACATTCCGGGAGAAGGCAGCTACGCCGGACCCGCCATTGCCGCCGATGGCACCCTCTACATTCCGGCCAACGACGGCGCGATCCACGCCCTCACCCCCGACGGTGCCCTCATCTGGAAATTCCAGCCCCAAACGGCGACAGGGGACGACGATGCCAGTGGCATCTACACCTCCCCGTCCATCGATCATCTCGGCAACATCTATGCCTGCACGCTCAACGGCACGACCTTCTCGATTACCCCGGCAGGGAGTCTTCGCTGGGTATTCCGCACCCCGGGAGCCGGCGAGAACGTTTCCTCCTCTCTCGCCCTCGGCGAGGGTCGCGTCTATTTCGCCAGCTACGGCGGTTTGCTCTACGCCCTCGACCAATCCGACGGCACCAAGATCTGGACTGCTTCCATCGAAGCCCAAGCGCGCTCCTCCTCCCCCGCCATCGCCGCGGACGGTTCAATCGTCGTTGGCAGCTACGCCAACAAACTCTTCCGTTTCTCCCGCGACGGGGAATTGCTCCGGGCTTGGGCCGCCGGCAACTGGTTCCGCAGCTCCCCCGTTCTCGCCAATGGCCAGATCTACGTCGGCAACGGCGATGGTAAAATCTACGCGTTCGATCTCGACGGCATCGGTCCGGCCCTCCCCAGTGAAACCTACCCTTGGTCCCAGTATCGCCACGGCCCTCGCCACCTCGGCCGCGCCACCATTGAGCCCGTCGGTCAGGTGATCGTCGAAGATCCCACCAACCCCGGCCGTCTCGTAAATCTCTCGGTGCTCAATCGCACCGAACTCGGCCTCGGGGTGCTCACCGCCGGCTTCGTGTTAGAAGGTTCCGAATCCAAAGCACTCACCATTCGCGGCATCGGTCCGGGACTCGCGGATTTTGGCGTCGCTGGGACCGTTGATGCCACCGAGCTCAAGGTTTACGCCGCCACCAATACATCCCAACCCCTCGCGACGAACCGAAGTTGGAGTACCGCCAGCGGTGACGGACGCGAACTCGGTGCGTTCGCTTTAGCCACCGGGAGTGACGATAGCGTGATTCGCCGTCGTTTCGACGCCGGCGGCTTCACCGCTCAAGTTCTTCCCGCCACCGACTCCACCGCCCCAGGCGTGTCACTCGTGGAAATCTACGATGGCCAAATCGATAACCTGAGTTCCCGGCTCATCAATCTTTCCGCCCGCACCGAAGTCGCCGCCGACGGAGCCGTGACCGTTGGATTTGTGATCGGTGGCACCACTCCACGATCCCTCCTCATTAGAGCGGTCGGTCCCGGACTCACGAGCTTCGGGGTGGATGGCGCCCTCGCCGACCCGATCCTTACCCTGCGCCGCGGCCAAATCACCGAAAGCTCCAACAACGATTGGAACGGCAATGAAGCCATTCGTGCGACCGCTGAGACTTTGGGCGCATTTCCGCTGCTCAACCCCAGTGCCGACGCGGCTCTACTCACGCGCTTGCCTCCCGGGGCCTACACCGCCGGGGTCACCGCCCCGCCTGGTCAAAGCGGGATCGTCTTGGTCGAAGTCTACCTCATCCCCGAGTCATTCTAGAAACCTCCGGTGGCCAAAGAGATCACCGCGGCAATCCGGAGCGGGACGCAGGCTCAGACTAGGAGCCAATTCGTCGGCAATAGACCGCCCGCCTTCGGATTAAAACTGCCTGCTTCACGTTCGATCCCGCCCCGAGCTCTGAGAGACTTTCTTGCGACACTTTGTCATCTCGGTATCCCAATCTTACTGCAGAGTTTTGAGCGATAACTTACCTCGTTTGGCTTGGACTTTACGGCTCCCTTCCCCCTTCCCCCTTCTCCCGAAACTCGCCCGCGGTGACCATTTTTGCTCACTCACTGCCCGGCGTCGTTACACCCCCAAAAAAACGGCCACCCCGGAAGGGTGACCGTTGAAAACTGTCGGAAGGAAAACGCCCTTAGATAGCGGACTCGCCGCGTTCGTCGGTGCGAATGCGAACGGCCTCTTCGAGAGCGACCACGAACACCTTACCGTCACCGATTTTACCGGTCTTGGCTGCGGTGGCGATGGTATCAACCGTCTTGGCGACGACGTCGTCCGGAACGACGATCTCGAGCTTAACCTTCGGGAGGAAATCAACCGTGTATTCACTACCGCGGTAGATTTCAGTGTGACCTTTTTGACGACCGAAGCCTTTGACTTCAGTAACGGTCATTCCCTCGACCCCGATTTCGGAGAGAGCTTCTTTAACCTCTTCCAATTTGAAGGGCTTGATGATGGCTATGATGAGTTTCATGCGATAAATATTTGAGGATTCTTTAAATGTATAAGAGTCCCGCGCCATCGGTGCAAGTCTGGGACTCGCACCGATTTTGCGGGAAAGTCATCAGCCCTTATGGGCCGGGGTGAAGTCAGGATACGCTTCAGCACCATGCTCACCGATGTCGAGACCTTCCGCCTCTTCGTCCGCACTAACCCGGATGCCCATGGTCGCTTTGATGGCGAGCGCGAGGATGAGGGAGCTGACGAAAGCGAGCGAGGAAACAGACAGAGCACCCACGATTTGGATCCCGATTGGAGCCGCATCAGAGAAGATCCCCACGGCGATCGTGCCCCAGATCCCACAGATACCGTGGACGGAGATCGCGCCGACAGGATCGTCGATTTTGACCTTGTCGAAGAAGATGATCGAGAAGACCACGAGAGCACCGGCAATCAAGCCGATCCAAATCGAGCCGGACATCGAAACAGAGTCGGCTCCCGCGGTGACACCCACGAGGCCGGCCAACACCCCGTTGAGACCCATTGAAAGATCAGGCTTCTTGAGCATTATCCAACTCACGGCCATCGAACCAAGCGCGCCAGACGCCGCCGCCAAGGTCGTCGTCACAAAGACGTAGGAGACGCCGCGAGGATCGGCGCTGAGCACCGAACCACCATTGAAGCCATACCAGCCCAACCAAAGGAGGAAAACGCCGATCGCCGCGAGCGGCATCGAGTGACCGAGGATCGGTTTCACCCGGCCACCGGCGAGATATTTGCCATTGCGGGGACCGAGCACGATGACTGCGGCCAAGGCCGCGAAACCACCGAAGGCATGAACGAGGGAAGAACCCGCGAAATCATAGAAGCCCTTTTCCGCGAGCCAGCCTCCACCCCACTGCCATGAACCGGAAATCGGGTAGATGAACGTCACGAGTAAAGTCGCGTAGACCATGAAGCTACCGAGCTTGATGCGCTCAGCGACCGCCCCGGAAACGATCGTCGCTGCCGTGGCTGCAAACATCGCTTGGAAGATGAAGTCCGTCCACCACGTGTAAGAGGCGTAGGCATCAGTCATCATCGTCACGTCTTCATTATCGACGCCAAACCACGAACCCGCGGCGAAGAAGCCATTGAAGTCTCCCGGATACATCGCGTTGAAGCCATAAAAGGCGTAGCCCACGATACCGATACACACAATAAACAGATTCTTGAAGAGAATGTTTACCGTGTTCTTCGACTGGGTGAGACCGGTCTCCACACACGAGAAGCCCAAGTGCATGATAAACACGAGCGCGGCCGAAATGAGGAGCCAGAGATTGTTGACGGTGAAGAGCGCGAAACCACCGGATTCGGTGAATGCTTCGTAAGACTCATAGGGAGGCGCTTCCTCTTGGCCGAAGAGCGGCGAGATCGCGGCCAATACGGCAAAGACGCCTGCCATCTTTAGCCAACTGGTCAAATGCTGGGACCTTAGCTTCATAATAATATTTGGTGTCGAGTAGTGGTTATAGACTGAGTCAGAAACCGACCAATTGGCCGGTGATACGCCCAAAAAGCACGCCCTATGCCAACTCAGCCTAATTCTGAATTTTTTTCATACCACCGTCATTCCCCCCCCCCGGTCCTGTTCTCTCCCTCCCACGTTGCGAGACAAAGCCCGTTCCACCGTGCCCCTACCCGGCCTCCCTCCCCCCAGCAACCCCATCCGAAGCCACCAGCGCCCACCTCGCTCTTCATCCTGCCTCTTTCCTCACGGCAGTTTGTCATCTATCGAGTGCCAAACTCTCGTTAGTCGCTATATTTCGATTTCTTACCGCATATTCTGAAATCAAGAATCCCCCTTGAAATGGGCTTGTTCGACTCTCCATCGCCCCACTGTCTCCGCGGCTTCCCGACTTTGCGCCTCTGCGTTAACCCGATCTCCTCCCTCGCCCCCGGTCCCCCCGGCCCCGCTGCGCCATCTCAACAATAAAAAACCGGAGCCCCTGAGGACCCCGGTTCAAATGTATTCGGCCGAGCTCTCGCTTATTCTGCTTCCGGCACGGTGGTCTGGATATGCAGCTCTTTGAGCTGACGCGCGGTGACCGGGGTCGGGCTTTGCGCCATCAGGTCCTGCCCCCGCTGTGTTTTCGGGAACGCGATCACATCGCGGATGCTGGTCGTGCCACAGAGCAGCGCGACCATGCGATCCAGCCCAAAGGCGATACCACCGTGCGGCGGGGCGCCAAAGGTGAACGCTTTCAGCATGTAACCAAAACGGCTTTCCACGACGTCGGCGGGAATTTTCAGCACGTCTTCGAAGACCTTCTTCTGGAGTGCGGGTTGATGGATCCGAATCGATCCGCCCCCCAACTCCATCCCGTTAAGCACCAGATCATAGTGCTGGCCGCGAACCGCCTTCGGATCACTATCGAGCAGCGCGACATCCTCTGGCACCGGCGAGGTGAACGGGTGATGGGTCGCGACGAAACGTCCCTGCTCTTCATCGTAAGACATGAGGGGAAACTCGATGACCCAAAGGAATTTCCAATCGTCGGCTCGACGCTCGATCTTACCGCGTTTAACGAGCAATGCCGCACTGTCCAAACGCACTCGCCCGAGGATCGTGCAGGCCTGTTCCCACTCGGCGGCCGCGAAGAAGATGATGTCGCCATCTTCAATCCCGAGCTTTTCGGTCAAGGCGGTTTTCTCTGCTTCGGAGAAGAATTTCACAATCGGCGATTTCCACTCGCCGGCTTCGATCTTGATGAACGCGAGGCCTTTCGCGCCTAGGGATTTGGCGGCGTCTTCTAAACTCTTGAGCTCCCCCTGAGTGATATCTGCCAGCCCCTTGGCATTGATCGCCTTGATTGCGCCGCCAGTTTTCACCGTGCCGGAGAAGACTTTAAACGAGGACTCCCTGAACGTTTCTGAGAAATCAACCAACTCGAGGCCGAAACGCAGATCGGGCTTATCTACCCCGAAACGATTCATCGCCTCGTGGAAAGTCATGCGCGGGATCGGCGCCGTGATGTCATGACCCACGGCTTCTTTCCAAACCTTCTGCAGCATCCCCTCGAAAAGCGCATAAATGTCTTCCCGATCGACAAACGAGGCTTCGACGTCGACCTGCGTGAACTCCATCTGGCGATCCGCGCGTAAATCTTCGTCCCGGAAACAGCGGGCGATTTGAAAATATTTCTCCACTCCTGCCACCATGAGGATCTGCTTATACTGCTGCGGCGATTGCGACAGCGCATAGAATTCACCGGGGTGAATCCGTGAGGGCACCAAATATTCGCGGGCTCCCTCGGGGGTGCTTTTGAACAACGAAGGCGTTTCGACTTCGATAAATTCCTGACTATCGAAGTAATCGCGGATGGATTTGCTCACCGTGTGACGCATCCGCAGGTTGTGACGCATCCGTGGGCGACGAAGATCCAGATAACGGTAGGTCAACCGCAGGTCGTCATTTACCCGATCGCCTCCCGCGTCATCCAACGGAAACGGTGGCGTGGCCGAGATGTTGTGAATCAACAGCTCGGCGGCGACGATTTCGACTTCACCGGTCGGTAAATTCGAATTCTCCGTGCCGTCGGGACGGCGGGACACTCGGCCCGAAACACCGATCACCGATTCCGGCTTCAAGTGCTTAAGTTGTTCGCCGATGGTGGCGTTGTCGTGGGGTTCGAGCTTGATCTGCGTGATACCTTTGCGGTCACGCAAATCGACGAAGATAATACCGCCTTGGTCGCGGATTGTATCCACCCAACCTTCCAGCGACGCGGTCGCGTCGATGTTGGCGGATGTCAGCTCTGCACAGTGATGGGTGCGCTTCATAGTCAGATCGAAAGAGGCAGACCTAAGCTCACCGCCCTCTCCGACCGCAATTCAATAATCGCCGCTCCCATCATGCCCCATGGTCTTTTCGATTTCGACGGCTCCAAATTTGGTGATATCCTCGGGGTTAACTGGCGTGATTCATCCGACCCTGTCTTAAACTCGCCCCCATCCGTATTTCTATCCTGAAATTTTACCGTCAAACCCCCTTCCTTCTCGGAGTAGCAGACTAGTTTCACATCCTGTTGCCCTCCTGCCCCAGCCGATTTCAGGCCGCCCCCCCCCTTCGGCTAATTTCAATATACTCCGTTTTTTCCGCATCCTGTCTCTTTTCCCGCTTTGGGGTGGCTCGTCCTGCCCCCCTCGGCGGTCGAAGAGATTCCCTCCTGGACCGACATCAGGGGAAACGCATTTGTCGGTTCGCCCGTTGAGGCGTTCGGCCCTCTCGCCGTATTCAATACCAAGAAACGGGACCGTCCCGTGCTCATGCCCTTTCGGCTCTTGGGCAAAACGGAGACCCGACGCTTTCACTCAATGGTCTCGCATCAACCTCTTGCCGCCCGCTGGAGTGAATCCAATGCGACCTTGAGCCGCCTGGCCTATGCGGCTCTCCCTGAAGCGAGCCGACAACGCGTGGATCAAAAAAAAATCCCCGAACCCGAGGCTCAGACATCCTCATTTCTGGGCTCCCTCCCAGCCAGCAGGCCAATGCCTCCGGCGCCACATTCGGGATCATGCAACCATTTACCGCCCGCATGGAACGGGTGTTCCCGGGCCGCGTCGCCACTCTCTTCATCACGCCGCGAAGCTCCAAATTAGAGCCCCAAGGCAATTCGCGGCCGGATGGAAATTACGTCAAACCCGATAAATCAAAATTCTGGCGCGATATCGACGTCAGCCTTCGGGCCGGTCAAGTGACCTTCAGCGTGGTCACCCGTGAGGGCATTCCTTTGGTCCGTCATGGTATCGGGGGTGACCAAGACGTGAGGGAGTTTTGCGACGCCGCCTCCGCCATACTTTGGCAAACGAATCCTGATAATATTCGCACTTTCCCCGACCGCAAATTCTACGCCCAGACCACCCGGCCACTCGAGTTCGCCCAAAGTATAACCGCCCCCCTGCTCCTTAATTCTCCGTTTAAAAGCGAGATTCTACGGGCCCACGGCATCGAACGCATCGACGCCCGCTTCGAGGTGGACGCGCAAGATCGGGTGAATCACTCCGAGTTGCTGCCCTCCTCCGTGATTCCGGCCGAGATCACTCCGAGCATCGTGACGGCACTCCGTAAAACCTCGGTCATCGTCCCGGCGATCAGCCACGGTAAAACGATCAGCGGTCAGGTCGATTTCCAGCTCAAAGTCCCACCGGCAACCGCCGGGCAGGAGGCCGACCGCGCGTGGCTGACATTCGATTCCCCCGTGGATCTTCCGCTTAAAAAATGGTTGGTCATCAAACCAATCAAAGTGGACGCCAGCAGTGCGGGCAGCGGCTACTCGGTTATGGCTGGCGGCACCGTCGTGATGGATAGTTTCGTGCTTAATTCCACCGCCTCTCAGGCGCAGAAAATAAACTCGTTTAATTCGAACTGGTTCGACGCCGATGGCGCCGGTCAAGTGAAACCGCAGCCGGGCGACAAACAAATCATTGATGGCGAGACTCTGCGCTGGCAAGAAGCCGAGGCCGTTGAGGGATTCTACGATTTTCGAGATACCAAAGAAAATATGGACGATTGCATCGGTGACGCCTGGACCGAGATCGAGTCCGAGATCGAAAAAGACGCATGGCTGGGTTTTGCCTCCGATGACGGCGTGAAAGTAGGGTTCAACGGTGAACTCGTGATCGATGAGTTCCACAACCGCCCCAGCCGGGTGGACGAAGACGTCGTGGCCTTAAAGCTCCGTCCCGGTAAAAACCAGATGCTGCTGAAAATTCAAAACAACCGGGGGCAATGGAGTTTCTTCGCCCGCCTGCGCCTCCGCGAAAAAACGAGGGAGGGACGGGAGGTTGGCCCGTCCGCCGTGCCCCAGCGTCTCACTCGGCCTTGCTAGTAAAGACGAGAGTGCGGTTCAGCCCTTAACCGATCCAGCTCTGCCACCAACCGAGCGACGACCGCGGGATGCTCGAACCAGAGGTTGGTTGTTTCCCCCGGATCCGTCTCCATATCATACAACTGGGCCGTGGGATCATTGGGGCCGGCTTCGCGGGATCGATAAGCATCACTAAAGCCGTCGGAAAATCCCCCGGATCCCACTCCATTAATATATTTCCACTTCCCGGAACGTAGCGAAAAGTGTTCCCGGGCAGAAACCAGCACGAGAGGTGCCCGCGCTGCCGTGTGCCGTTCACTCATGCCCTTTAAGGCCGGCAAAAACGAGAAACTGTCCGGCCCTTGTTGCGGTGCCAAATTCTGCCCGGTAACATCTGCCAGCGTTGCCATCACGTCGGTGAAACAAATCGTCTGAGCGGAAGCACTGCCCTTCTGCACCGTTCCCGGCCAACGCACGATAAACGGCATACGATGGCCGCCTTCGTAAGCGTCGCCCTTCATTCCCCGCAACCCGCCCATCGAATCGTGACCGAATTCCTCGGTGTCCTTGTCGTACCAGACCGGCCCGTTGTCCGAACTGAAAATCACCAACGTCTCTTCCTTCATGCCCGACTGCTCCAAAGCGGTCAGCACCCGCCCAATCATGTGATCGACCATCGCCATAAAATCACCGTACAGGTTGTTCGTGCGGCCTTGGAATGCCTTCGACGGCAACCATGGCGTGTGGGGCGCCGGGTAAGCTAAATAAAGAAATAACGGATCTTCGGTTTCCGATCGGGCATGATTTCTAATCACTCCCACCGCCTCATCCGTAAATCGTGGCAACACATCCTCGAGCTGAAGATTTGGGGCAATTCCACCTTCACGCCAGAACGCCCCCTGAATTTTCGTCCAAGGTTCGTCGCTGTAATTTAGTTCAATTTCTTCAATCGGTGGAACGAGCGCCCGATCGCCTGCGATGTAGAAATAAGGAGGGATATCGGTCGACGCCCGGATGCCAAAAAACGTATCAAACCCGACGTCCACGGGACCGCCCGGCAGCACATTTTCATAGCCGTCTTCTTCGAAACCAAGATGCCACTTGCCCACCATTGCCGTTCGGTAGCCTCGGCTTTTTAACAGCGAAGCCAGCGTCGTCTGATCCTTTTCAATCAGCGCATGCTCCGGCCATTTGGAATAATCGATGCGAAAAGGCAGCTGTCCCGTGATCAACCCATAGCGCGACGGGTGACACAACGAGCCGGCCGAATGCGCATCCGTAAACAGCATGCCTTCGCTCGCCAGCTTATCCAGATGCGGCGTCGGGATCTGCGAGTCCGGGTTGAAACTCCGCAGATCTCCGTAGCCCATGTCATCGACCAGAATGATCAACACATTCGGGTCTTTGGCCATCGCCACGACGTAAACCGATAGAGACAGCAGGGCGGCAAAAATTCTCGTGAACATAACCCCCAGTGACAGCAATCGGCCACCGATTGTAAAGGGCTTTGCCCATTCAATAAACCGCGGAGTTCAGCGCCGGATCAAACTCTCGCCCGTCATCTCGACCGGCTTGTCCAAGCCCATCAAGTGCAACGCCGTCGGCGCGATATCGCCGAGACGTCCGCCCGAGCGTAGTTTCGTGCCCTCTTTCGAGAAACCCTCTCCCACGACGAAGACTTCCACCAGATTCAAAGTATGCGCCGTGTGCGGCCCATTCGTATCCGGATTCCACATTTGCTCACAGTTACCGTGATCAGCGAAGACCAGCGCCTTGCCGTCCATCGACTCCAACGCCGCGAGCAATTCGCCCACGCCGGCATCAGTCGCTTCCACCGCCTTGACGACCGCTTTGAGGTTCCCCGTGTGCCCCACCATATCGGGGTTCGCGAAGTTAACCACGATAAGTCCGTATTCGCCCGAGAGAATCGCCTCCTTCGCGGCCGCGGTCACTTGGTCTGCCACCATCTCCGGTTGCAGGTCATAGGTCGCAACCTGCGGACTCTGCGGGCAGGCCCGATCTTCTCCCGGAAACGGATCCGCCCGGTAATTGTTGAAGAAAAATGTCACGTGCGGGTTCTTCTCGGTCTCCGCACAGCGGAACTGCTTAATCCCCGCATTGGCGACGACTTCACCCAGGATGTTTTTCAACTTCGCCGGCTTCGGCGAAACCACGTGCACCGGTAATCCGGCTTCGTATTCGGTCATGGTCGCGTAGTAGAGATCGAGTTTCTCACCTCGATCGAACCCATCAAAATCATCCATCACGAAAGCCTTCGTAATCTCGCGAGGGCGATCCCCCCGGTAGTTATAGAACAACACGGCATCCCCATTGCGGAAGGGCGCGACGGGAGCACCGTCCGGTCCCAGGATCGCCGTGGGCGCCACGAACTCGTCGCCCTGCTGCGTTTCACTCAAGGGCGCATCGTAATACTGCTGCACCGCCTGCTCCGCCGAACTCGCCGTGGCGACCGCCGCTTTGCCCGTGAGCAAATCGTAAGCCTGCTGGACCCGTGCCCAGCGGTTGTCTCGATCCATGCTCCAAAAGCGCCCGCACACTGTGGCAATCGTGCCGACGCCGATTTCAGCGCATTTGGCGTCCACCTGGCGCACGTAGTCCAATCCACTCCGCGGCGAGGTGTCCCGACCATCGGTGAACGCGTGAATAAAGACCTCGGAAATCCCATCCGATTTGGCCTGCCGCAAGATACCATAGAGATGCTCCAACATGCCGTGCACGCCCGCGTCGGAAACAATACCCATCAGATGCAATCGTCCCCCCGCCTTCACCCGCGCAACCGCTTCATGCCAAACCGTGTTCGTGGCCAGACGTCCCTCCAAAAAAAGCTTATTCAGGCGCACCAACTCTTGGTCGACGATTCGCCCGGCTCCGATGTTTTCGTGCCCCACTTCGCTATTGCCCATTATTCCCTCCGGCAGTCCGACATCAAAACCGGAAGCCGCCACGAGCGTTTTTGGATAAGTCGCCTGCAAGCGATCATCGCAGGGCGTGTGAGCCAAGGCCACCGCGTTGGTCGCATTTTGGGATGCATCGGGATTTTGGCCCCAACCATCACGGATCACGAGTAGCACAGGCTTGCGGGAGTCGGTCTTAGCGGTAGACATATCGCCCCAGCTTGGGCGATGACTTTGCCTCGGGTCAAAACCCAAACCGTCCGCCTAAAAAAGGTTTTTCATTCTCACCCTGCACCCCGCCAAACGGTTTCCCCCTGAGTCATTTGACAATCGTCTGCCTTCCCCGATCAATCTCCCCATGCCGACCCGCGCCGTTCTCCTCGTTAATCTAGGTTCACCCAATTCCACCGCTGTCCCCGATGTGCGGCGTTACCTGCGTGAATTTTTGGGCGACGAACGTGTCATCGATCTCAAACCCCGTTGGGTCGCTAAACTTCTCGTCAACGGCATCATCGCGCCCACCCGCTCGCCCAAGTCCGCCAAAGCCTATGAACAGGTCTGGACTGAAGAGGGTTCCCCCTTGGTCGTGATGTCACATTCGGCCGGCAAAAAGCTCACCTCATCGTTGGGCCCGGCAGTGCCGGTGTATGTCGCGATGCGTTATCAAAATCCCTCGATCGCCAGCGTAATTGCGCAAATCCACGCCGACGGCATCGAGGAGGTTCTCCTTTTTCCCCAGTATCCCCACTATGCGATGTCCTCGTGGGAAACGGTCGTGGTCAAAGTGTATGAAGAATTCGCCCGCCAAGCGCCCAAGCTGAAGGTCGACTGCGTGCAACCTTTCTACCAAGACGCCGACTACATCGAGGCGCTCTACGCCGTCTCCCGCCCTTACTTCGAGCAACCGCACGATCACATTCTTTTCTCTTATCACGGCATTCCCGAGCGCCACCTCCGCAAGGGCGACGCCTCCAAGGCCCACTGCCTCAAGGTTAACGATTGTTGCAACACCTGTAGCGCCGCGCATGACATGTGCTACCGGGCGCAGGTCCTCAAGACCACCGCCGCGCTCGTAAAACGCGCCAAACTGCCCGATGACAAATGGTCGGTGTCTTTCCAATCTCGACTCGCCGGTGAACCTTGGCTCACCCCCTACACCGACTTCGAACTCGTGCGTTTTGCCCAAGAGGGTCGCAAGCGCCTCATCGTGCTGACCCCCGCATTTATTACCGACTGTTTGGAGACGCTCGAGGAAATCGCCGGCGAAGGCTGCGAAGACTTCATGAAAGCCGGCGGCGAAACATTCCAACACATCCCGTGCCTCAACGATCAACCACCCTACATCGATTTCTTGACCGGACGCGTGCAACGCTGGATCGAAGGGGAATCCCCGACCACGACTCATGCCGTCAACACGGCGGCCACTCTCCAAAATTGAGCCCCCTCACCTAAACGCTCGTCCAATCACGATAACCCTGCCAGTAGATTGGTGAGCTCCACCTCCCACCCCGCTGTCAAATCTACTACTTAACTTGGAGTGAATTCGACGCCTATTCCGTCTTGAACTTCGTTTCTCCAGAATCAAATCCCTCTTCATCCGGCCCCTCCCGCGGCATGGATGCACCCGTGTGGCTTGCCCTCTCCGAAACCGGACAAGTGATGGGCGCAAACGCGGCGGCCGGGAACCTCTGGACCCAAAAACCGGAAAAACTGGTCGGACGACCGTTCGTTTCCCTCTTCGCCTTTGAGGTAATTTCCGATGATCCCGACCTCCCCGAAGCCCAGTGGGAAATTATCGTCAGCACCGCCGTCGATCAGCGGTTACCGCTCACGATCCAATCCCACGAAAATGCGCCCCCCATCACGGTTTGCGTCGAACTCGAAGCTGCCATCGGCACCGGTTTTACTTGGATCGCGCATCTCAAACACGGAGCGAAGACCGGCCGAACCAATTCCCCGCTCGCGCCTCTGATCAAAGATGGCAGCGCCTTCTCCATCCTCACCCAAAGTGAGGCCGCCGGATTCTTTGACCTCGATTTCGCTCGGGGTGAAACCGTCTATTCTCCGGCGTGGAAAAATATCCTCGGCTACTCCAACGATGACCTCGCGAATTCCTACGACACCTGGCTAAAACTCATCCATCCCGAGGATTCCTCCGCCGCTCCCGACCAAGTCGGCCGGCAGGTAAAAGTTTCCCGACGGTCCTTCTCCGTTGAGTTTCGGATGAAACATCGCCGGGGCCACTGGCTCTGGGTCCAATGCATCGGCGTTCAGCAGTTCACCGATGATGGAAAACTCGAACGAGTGGTCGGATTTCACCTCGACATTTCCGAGCGCAAAGAACTCGAGGAACTCGGTATCGTCGCCGAGGACCGACTCAACAGCTTGGCCGAGTCCGGTGAACTCGCGATATTCGACCTCGATTTCGACGAAGGGAGAGCGTGGACCTCGGTCGCTTGGCAAGACCTCGTTGGCGACAGTAATGATTCCCCGGATCTCGGCGCTTTCACGCTCTGCTTTCCAGAAGCCCAAGGCGACCTAACCACGTTTTTGACTTCATTCGGCGAAGCCGGATCATGGACCACGGGATCGACCACGATCCGAACCAACGACCCACAAGATCGCCCCGTCATTCTCGGGCTTCATCGCCAAATCAGCCGCCGCGGTGAACTCCATCGGATCGTTGGCTTCGCTATTCAGGTTGCCGGCGCCCCGAGCCCCGCCCTCCCCCCCCCGCCGTCCGCGTGCAACCTCATTGATTTGGGCACCCTCAATTGTTTTAACGAGGGGATCATCATCACCGATGAACGAGGCAAAATTGTCACGGTGAACACCAAATCAGAACGCCTCACGGGGATCCTGCAGGCTGCCGCCGTCGGCCAACCCACGGAATCCGTTTTCCAACTCGTCGCCCAAAGCAACGGTCGTTCTGCCGCCGATGCCCTCGATCAAGCCCTCGCCTCGAACGAACCTGACCGACTCTACGTTGACTATTCCCTGGTCACCGAGGGTGCCGACCCTCTCCCCATCGTATGGAGCGCCCGCATCCTGGAAAACCACCTCGGCAACACGACCGGAATCGCGATTATTTTCCGCGACCCCGATGAGATGTCACTCTCCCCCGAAGAGCTCATTCGCGCCAATCGGTTTGACTCCGTCGGCCAACTTGCCGGCGGCATCGCTCACGATTTCAACAATCTGCTCACCACCATTCTCGGTGCCGTCTCAATTGCGAAAGAGAACCACGACTACGACAAACTCGACGATGCTGAAACGGCCTGTATGGCCGCGAAAACCCTCACCCGCCAACTCCTCCAGTTCTCCAAAGGCAGCGCCGCGGGCAACTTCGCCATCATGCGTCCCTCAGATGTCGTGCGTGATGCCATTCGCGTCTCCTCCTCCGGCAGTCCCGTCCTCATTAATGCCGAACTCGACGATGATGCGGGGCCCATTGAAGCCGATCGTGGGCAAATTATTCAGATCTTCCAAAACCTCATCATTAACGCCCGCCAAGCGATGGATGATCAGTCCCGCGGCATAATCACTATTCGCAATCTGATCATCACGCTGAAAGAGGGCCAACTCGCTGGCCTCGCGGGTGGCGACTACGTGCAAATTGAAGTGGAAGATAACGGGAATGGTATCCCCGCAGACAACGTGGATCGCATCTTCGAACCCTTCTTCACGACCAAGAAAACTGGCACCGGTTTGGGCTTGGCTACCGTCCTATCCATCGTGCGCAAACACGGCGGCCAACTCGGCGTAAAATCCGTCGTCGGCACTGGCACGACCTTCACCGTTTTCCTCCCCGTCACCGAGAAATCACTCGAAGTCACCGTCCGCCGTCCGCCGTCCCTTCGCTTCGGCACGGGCAGAATATTGATCATGGACGATGATAAACAACTCTGCGCCATCACCAAGGCCATGCTCGAGGGTCTGGAATACGACGTGGACGTGGCCCACCGAGGAGAAGACGCCATCACTTTCTATCGCCGCTACTACGCCGTCGATCGTCCCTACGACGCCGTGCTACTTGACCTCACCATCGTGGGCGGCATGGGCGGTGAAGAAACTTTCCGCCACTTGCAGGAACTCGACTCGGATGTCCGCGCAATTGTGTGCAGTGGATATGATGACGAAGAAATGGCCCGCCACTTTCTCGAGGCCGGCTTCTGTGGTTACCTCACCAAGCCGTATCGAATCAGCGACCTCAGCAAGATGCTGAAAACCGTCGTCGGCCGTTAGGCGCCGGGAGTCGATCGGCTAAAACGCGATTAGTAAGTATCCACTAGCGAGCGCCAACTGAGTCGCTTGCGCACTTGTTCCACCGTGGTCGGTTTGGAAAACTTAACACGCACCGTCTTGGATTCTTTAGGGTAGAGCTCAAAGAAGTTCTCCCTCGCCCGGAAGTCCGCTCGACCCAGCTCAAAACCGAAACGATGTTGGAGGTTAGCCGCCGTGAAAGTAATCTCAGCCTCATCCGTTCCGCTCATTTTCACCTGGGTGCGCACCTTCGATTTCGGTAGATTAACAAACCGGGGGGCGGTCAAAAACACCGTCTCTTCACTCGAAATTTTCGCGCCGATTCGTAATCGGACTCGCACGTAAATCTCGTCGCGACCGTCCGCGGCTAACTCCTTGCCCAACTTCAGCGAATGTTGCTTCACCCCGCCGTCTTCCCATCGCAGCTGCACCACCTTCCGCCCTCCACTCAATCGGCGCCCATCCACGTGCATCACGTCCCAGACTAAGGTTCCACGCGTTGCCTTTGGGGCATCGAACACCGTATAAAGATCCACCTGATCAATCGTCGACTTCCGGTAGTTGCCAATCGTGATGCTCTCTTCACCGATCAAATGGGCGGAGACCAAAGCCGGCGCAAAGAATCGCTTGGCCGCGTAGTGGAGTGCTTTCCACCGTCCCGTAAATTCCAACGAGCTCCAGGACGCCACCGGCCAGGTGTCATTCAACTGCCAATACAGCGTGCCCATACAGTGGGGCGAAATTCGCCGGTAGTGCTCCACCCCCACCTGCATACAGTGCGCTTGGTTCAACTGGGACAGGTAAATCAAATCATCCTGCGACTTCGGAAAACGATAGAGCCGGGAGACGTAATCGAGTATAATCTGATTTCCCGCCGCATTCTTTTGGTGATTCTCCATCACCGGACCGAACACATTATTGTCTTTCGCATCACAGAACGTGGCATTGGTGGCCGGTGAGCTGTAACTTTGCATTCCAAATTCGGCCACAAAGCGAAAATCCCACTTCTCGTAATCCCGCACCGGATGTCGCGAATGCCACACATCCCAGAAGTGAGTATCCCCGGTTTTTTCTCCCGCTTCATGCCCTAATGCGCCTTCTCGCCGCCAGGGCGACGACGGCCAATAGGCCGTGCTCGGATCGCCCGCTGCCACCGCCTCGGGTAGCACTTCGTGGAAAATCTTTTTGTAGCCAGCGAGCAAATCGGCTTCCGCCCCATCATCCGTAATTCGCGAGTTAAGCTGCCAAATTTCATTGTTCCCACACCACAACGCCAAGCTGGCCCGATGCCGCAATCGCCTCACTTGAGCATCCGCCTCTGACCGAACCAATTCGGCAAACGCCTCATCCACCGGATACAACGTGCAGGCGAACGCGAAGTCCTGCCACACCAACAATCCCAATTCATCACAGACGTCATAAAACTCCTCCGTCTCGTAAATCCCCCCCCCCCACACGCGCACCATATTCATATTCGCTTCGACCGCCGACCGCAGATCGCGCTCGTAATCTGCCCGCTTCAATCCTGCCACAAAACTATGCGCCGGAATCCAGTTAGCTCCTTTGGCAAAGATCGCCCGACCGTTGACCACAAACTGAAATTTCCGACCCCGTTTGTCCTCCGCTAAATCGAGTTCTATCGTGCGCAGACCGATCCGCTCCGACCACGTTCCAATCAACGCGCCTGGCCCATCCATCACTTCGACTTCCAGGTCGTAGAGGGGCTGATCCCCGTGTCCCGCCGGCCACCACAATTTGGGCTTCCGCACCTTGATGCTCACCCCTTCACCCCGCTCTAACGTCTTGCCCTGATGCGAAAGAACCCAACGGCAATTCATCGCTCCATCCTCCCTTTCCAACTCGGGCGCGAGTGCCACCGTCACCTCTCCATTCGCCGCATGCGACTGTTCGATCCGCACACTCTGAAGCCGATTTACCGACCAAGCCTCGAGGCCGATAGGTTGCCAAATACCCGCCGTCACAAATCGAGGCCCCCAATCCCAACCAAATTGACACTGTTCTTTACGAATCCGATTCGAGTGACCGACGGGATCATTGAATTCTTTAAAAGTATGCCCGGCATGCTGGGTGCGGAGATACGTGCCCGTCGCGGCGAACCGAATCGTCAGCTCATTCGTTCCTTCCCGTAACAGCTGCTTCACGTTCCACCGATAAGGGGTGAACATATTCTCGGTGCGTCCCACCTCCTCCCCATTCAGCGTGATCTTGGCCAACGTATCCAAACCTTCAGCACTCAGCTCGATCACGGCTTCCGCGCGTAATTTCGAGCTGACCTTAAACTCCGTCCGATACTCCCAATCCCGATCTTCGATCCACTGCAGGTCGAGCTCGTTGGTACCCCGGAATGGATCCGGGATTTCCCGATTTCGATGGAGATCTTGATGCACGCAGCCGGGAACTTTAGCCCCTAACCAGTTCTGCTTGGAACAGTCACGGAACATCCATTTGGCGCGGGAAAGATTGAGACGTTGCATAGCTAAGAACTTCGGAGGGGAAAATAAAGGGCGATTCGAAAACGGTCCGGTCCGCCTCAACCGTTAATCTAACATGCCAACATTTGCGGCTTCCGGGAGACTCGATCCAACATCCCCGCTACTCGTTAACTGGGTTCCAATCCATTCGCCGCAACGTTTTGATGTCCATTCCCACCGCTTTATGACCAACTGTTCTGCAATCTCGTCAATTCAGCTTATGTCTCCGCTCCGCTTCTTTCACTCGGTCTTCCTTCTCGTCCTCATCACATTTCCCATCGAAGGCTTCGCTGCCCCGGTTGAATTCACGTTTCAAGCCCCTGCGACCGAGGGGAATCCGTTCTCTCGCGAAATCTGGGCCCTCGTCGAATCACCGGACGAGCAACGCCAATTACTTCCCGCGTTTTATGTCGGAGAAAATAATTGGTCGGTGCGCACTCGCGCTACCCAGAAAGGTAATTACCGTTTCCTCCGCACCAGTGAAATCATTGCGGGCCGCAGCGTGCCCCTTGGAGTCGACCTGCTCGGCCGGGACCGCATCAGGCCTCCCGAGATCGATAAACTCAATGGCACGATCAAAATCGATCCACGTTCGGGACGAGACTTCATCGACGAAGCCGGAAACCTCTACGTGCCCTTTGGCGGCGCCCTGCCGTGGGCCCCGGATTCTCCCGCAGACTACTTCCCCGCCGCATTTTCCGATCTTAAATCGGCCAATCTCAACTGGAGTCGCATCTGGATGTGCCACTGGGGGCAACTCAACCTCGACTGGATAGACCCCCACCACGGTGAGCAAGTCGAACTCGGGACGCTCTCGTTCGAAGTCGCTCAACGCTGGGACAACCTCATCGAACTCGCGGAACAAAACCAAATCCGCCTCCAAGTCGTGCTCCAACACCACGGCCAATACACGACCTTCAACAATTCCAATTGGGCCGAAAATCCCTGGAATGTCGCCAACGGTGGCTTCCTCGAAAGACCCGATGATTTTTTCTCCCACGAAAAAGCCCGCCAACTCACGCGCGATAAATTCCGTTACATCACCGCCCGCTGGGGGTATTCATCCGCCGTCCTTGCCTGGGAGCTCTTCAACGAGGTCATGTGGACAAACTCTCGCCGCGGAGACGAAACCGCCAATCAAGCCGTCGCTTCATGGCACACCGAAATGGCCCGGCACCTCCGCCGTTACGATGTGCACGATCATCTCATTACCACGAGCGACGACGACCTGCATCACCCCCTCTGGAGTGCCATGGACTACTACCAGCCGCACCTCTACGCTGCCAATATGGTGCTCGGAGTTCAATCACTCGAAATCGACCCTCGTGATCTGGATCGCCCGGCGTTCTACGGCGAAATCGGTGACGACAACATGACCAGTCTGACCGATGAACAACGCACCACCGGCTTCATCCATCCTATCCTTGCTTGGTCGGGCCTCTTCGGCCAAGCCACCCAGCCCGCCCAGATGTGGTATCTCGAGACCCTCCGCCAAAACGATCGCTGGTCTGAAGTAAAGTCAGTCGGCAACTTCATGCGCGCCAGCGGATTCAGCCGCGCCCCCCTACCATCAGTCTCTCAACTCACCGTGATCGGCGGCGACACCGCCTCGGCCAAAATCGATCCCGGCTACTTTTGGCAACAGGGACTCAACCCTGAAATGGAGGTTTCCTTCGATGGGCGCGAGCAACCCGAACTCATGGCCTTCCGCCGTATTCTCACCGATGCCTCCGCCCATCCGGCTCATCCGTTCCCGAGTAAGTTCACGCTCAATCTCGACTTTCCTGCCGCCGCCGCCGCCCAACTCAAACTCAACCGCGTGGGAAATCGCGGCGGCTCTCTCCGCGTGAAGCTCGATGATGTCACGATTGTCGATGAGTCATGGCCCGCGGCCACCGCGAGCCGCCCCGCTCCCACCGACCTAACATTCCCCTTCCGCATCGGTTACGGCCGCCATCAACTCGTCATCGAAAACCCCACCGGTCCCGACTGGATCGATATCGCCGAGCTCGATTTCGGCATCCCCGCGCCCGTCCTCGCCGCCACCGCCCGCCAAGGCTACGGGCGGGTGGTCCTTTGGGTCCGTCACCGCACCAACTTATTGTCGCCCGCAGCCGACGAAGACCTCCGCCCCACTTCAGCTTACCTCCAAATTCCAGATCTGGACCAAGGCGAATGGCAGGTCACTTGGTGGGACGTAGCCGCCGGCCAGCCGCGATCCCCCACGACCTTCAACCATCTCGGAGGTCCCCTTTCGTTGCCGACCCCCGAAATCCTTCGCCACGCGGCCGCTTGGCTCGAAAAAATCAAATAACTCCGCGACGAAACCCCGGCCGACTTAGGGCTTCGATCCCCACCAAGTTCCGTCGGTCGCAATGAAATCGGCCTCCATAAATTCCGCCGCCTGCCGTTCGAGTTTAGGCATCTCAACCTCCCGGATCCGCACCTTCTCCCGCGCATATTCCACTTCATCAAAGTTCGGATTAGGGATCGGCATCCGTGCCTCGGTCTCCTCGAGCCAAGCATCCAATCGCCCCCCCATGGCCACGACTCGGGCCGGATTCGACGCGGCCACATCGACTGCTTCTCCCCTATCTTTGGCGAGATCATAGAGCTCCTCGCGACCATCTTCAAAATAACGAATCAACTTCCAGTTCCCCGCTAGGATGATGGCACTTGGTTCACCACCTTGATTTCCGTAATGGGGGTAGTGCCAATACAGGTCACGCTCGGGCACACTTCCTTCCCCTTTGATCAGCGGCACCAGACTCACGCCGTCAACGTGTTGCAGCGGCCGCGCGGGGAGTCCGGCCAATTCCAACAACGTGGGGTAAAAATCCATGTGAATCGCGGGCACATGAGTCACGGCGTTCGGCGGACCCACCCCCGGCGCCACGATGTAGAAAGGCCCCCGTAACCCGCCTTCCCACTGCCGCCCCTTACCGCCGCGTAACGGCAGATTGGACGTTGCCTTGCCGTCGCCCGCCGAGACTCCGCCGTTGTCGGACGTGAAGACAATAATCGTGTCATCGAGCAGCCCGTTTCGCTCTAACGCCGCGAGCGCAAGTCCGACCCCATCATCCATCGCCTCGACCATACCCGCATAGACCGGGTGATCTTGCACCTGCCGAACGGGGCTCGTCCGGTCGATGATAAAGCGATTTCCCACCGCCGGATGTTGCTCCGCCTTAGTCCGATATTTGGACCACAATCGCTGCGTCGATTGGATGGGACCGTGCACTTGATAAAACGACAGGTAAGCAAAGAACGGTTCGTCCTTATGGGCATCGATAAACTTCGCCGTCTCATACCCCAACCGCAACGGCAGTGCCTCACCCGCCGGGCCGTCTGTCATCTTAGGATTGTCGTAAGGAGAAAAATATCCGCCCGGAGGCGAGCCCCGGTGGTGCCCGCCGATGTTGATCTCAAACCCGTGATCTTCCGGGAGGGAGCCCTCTCCGCCCAAATGCCACTTCCCCGCAAAGAACGTGCGGTATCCCGCCTCTTTGAATGCCTCCGCCAAACTCACCTCTTCCGCCGGCAAAGCATGGTTATAGGTCGCCGGTAAAAGTTTCGTATTCCGCGTCCAATCCGTGCCCTCGGCCGCGCCGATCCAGTCCGTGATATCAAGCCGCGCCGGAGCCTTCCCCGTCATCAACGCTGCCCGCGACGGACTGCACACTTGGCAGGCCGCGTAACCGCGGGTGAACCGCAACCCGGAATTCGCGATGCGATCAATATTGGGCGACTCGTAAAACGTGCTACCCTCCACACTCAGATCACGCCAACCGAGGTCGTCAGCTAAGATAAATAACACATTGGGCCGCTTCGCCGAAGATAAGGACACGGCAAAAATCGACAGAAAAATTAAAAGGCGGGGTAACAACTTCATGAAGCGCACAAACGTGAGCATTTTCTCCGCCCTCCACAACACGCGAATCCTTCGCTGCAGCCGGTTCTCATTCTCTACTTCAATTTTTCGACTACTTATACTATCCCTGCCCCATGGCCCGCCGCTCTCAACGTCTTCCGCTTCGCTCCAAGCTTCCATTTCCCCCTCAACCCGATCCAATATTTCGCTGGCGCGGCACCGGTATCTCCCGCCTTGAGGGCCTCGCCGACGCCGTCTTTGCCTTCACCGTGACTTTGCTCGTGGTCGCACTAGAAGTGCCCCGTGACTATGATAGTTTGATCGCTGTCATCCAGGACTTCCCTGCGTTCGTAGCGACGTTTGCGATGCTAATGTGGTTCTGGACGATTCACTACACCTACTTCCGCCGCTACGGGCTGGAAAATCCCCTCACTCATTTTCTGAACTGCGTCGTGTTACTGCTGGTCGTCTTCATGGCTTACCCGCTCAAATTTCTAATCAGCAGTGCCCTTTCTTCGATCTTCGGGATTGGCGCCGTCGTAACCGGTATTGATGAGATAGGGGACCTGAGCCGGCTTTATATTATTTATGGTCTCGGTCTCGGCAGCGTGTGGCTCGCGTATTTCTTCATGTATTTTCACGCGTTTCGCAAAAGAAAGTCCCTCCGGCTCACCGAAGCCGAGATTGTTCTCACTCGCGGATCACTCGCCGAAATGGCGATGAATATCGCTATCTGCCTGAGCTCGATTCTCATCGCTCTATTTAATCGTTTCACATGGGAACCTGGCGTCATTTACGCCCTCACGGGTCCAGTCGTCGGGCTCAACAGTTGGTGGCACGGCACCCGAGCCTCCAAGCTCCATCAGGCCGCCCAAGAATCGCGCCGTCCCCGTCGCCCCCCACCCGCTATCTCTTAGCGATAATCCATGAAGACCAGACGATTGCGACTGAGCGACGCCTGTATCTACCGCGAATTGCGCCTCAGGGGTTTGTGCCTCTCCCCGAACGCGTTCGACCGTTCCAACGAGGAAAAATCAAAACGCCCCCTGGCGGTCACCCTAGGGCGTTTGGCATCTCGGCCGGATAACTGGACGTTTGGTCGCTTCGTCGCCGATAAGCTCGCCGGCACCATCAGCGTCGTTCGTTTCAAGAACCTAAAAGAACGCCATAAAGCCGGCGTCTAAGGCAGGTAGGTTACGCCCGAATACCGCCGGCTCGATATCGGTAGATCACTCCTCGCCCCCCCCTATCGTTAGGGCTCACCGGATACCGGATGTGCTTCGACTTCAGTTGGCGGGGCAACGAATCGAACCCCGTAGCCCGGAAACTCTACCAGAAATTCGGTTTCGAGATTTATGGCCGCGAAGCCAATGCCCTCAAAGTCGGCCCGGCGTTTCATCATGAGCTCCTCATGGTGCTGGCGCTATAAGGTTTTCCTCACCACCACGGGTGAGATCTCTTCCAGCGCCCCGCGCTTCATGACCAGTTTACGGTCCGTCTTGGCGGCATGCCCCAAGTTATGCGTGACCAGAACCAATGCCGTGCCGGTCTCCTGACAAAGATCGAGCAAAAGGCCAATGACCGCATTGCCGGTCGTTTCGTCCAGATTGCCCGTTGGCTCGTCCGCCAAAATCAATTGGGGCCGGTTCATCAAAGCTCGCGCCACGGCCACGCGCTGCCGTTCTCCACCCGATAATTTCGCTGGCACATGGTCGAGTCGTTCCCCCAACCCCACTCGCTCCAGCAATAGCTTCGCCCGACTTTTTTCCTTCGCCCCCACCCCGCCCAACATCCGCGCCGCCATGATCACATTATCGAGGGCCGTCAGTTCCGGAATGAGATAAAACGACTGGAATACCATGCCAAGGAACTTCCCCCGCTTGACCGCACCGGTGTCAGGCTTACCTGCCCACCACAACTCGCCCTGATCGGGCGAATCCAGTCCCGCCAGCACGTGGAGTAAGGTTGATTTCCCCGACCCCGACTCCCCCCGGATACTCACGCTCTCACCTGCTGCCAGCGTAAGAGCCACTCCCGTCAAAACGGACAACGTGCGGTCTCCACTCACGAATGATTTCATGAGATTCTTCCCTTCCAAAATAGTCGCTGGATTACTCACTGCGCAATGCCTCCACCGGTTGTAGTCGGGCCGCCCGCCAAGCCGGCAGCACCCCGGCCAGCGTCGAAATAATGACGGCCGAACTCGTGATCAAAATCAGGTCATTATTGGAGAGGTGAGCCGGCAAATTACTAAACTCATAAAACCGCACCAGCGCCTCTTCACTTCCCGTCAGTCGGGTAAACCCCGCGATGATATCGTTGCGAAAATGAAGCACCGTAAACCCGAGGCCGACTCCGGCCAAAGTGCCCATCGTGCCGATAATCAATGCCTGCCAACAGAAGCACAGCGCGACATCGCGAGCTCGCCCCCCCATCGCCCCCAGTAACCCAATTTCTCGGGTCTTACGCACCACCGAAATCAGCAACGAACTCGCGACCGAAAACGCCGCCACCACGACAATAAACAGCAACAGGAAAAAGATCATGTTTTTCTCCAACTGCACCACGAAGAGAAAATCCTGGTTCGAATCCATCCACGACTTCGCGAAAGCACCGGGGGCCACATCCGGCAGCAACCGGTTCAACGCCCGCGCCGCCAAATCAGCGTCCACGCCTTTCCCCAGTTTCACGTTGAATCCGTGCACGCCCTCACCGAGCCCATACAGCTCCTGCATCCGTCGCAACGTCACCAACACCACACTGCTGTCCAGTGATTGGTGTCCGATTTGAAAGATACCCACCACCTCAAGTTCTCGCGGTAACATCACCTCGTCGCCTTTCATCTTTTCCAATAAAAGCGGCGAGTAGATCTCGACCAGACTGCCCAACCGCGCCCCCAAAGACTGCGCCAATCGCGCGCTCAAAATGATTGAGTCGTCATCCAGCATATCCAACGAGCCCGCGACGATATAACGATCCAACGGCACCACATCATTGACCCGGTTGACATCAACGCCTTGGAGGGCCGGAAACGCCGGCTTGAGATCATACTCCAGCATCACCACGCCTTCGGCGAATGGCGTGACCCCCACGACATCCGGGTGCGCCGCGATCGTCTCGAGCACTTTTTCCACATTCCCCAGATACCCGCTCGACTTCACCTGCAAGTCACCCTGCGTATCCACGATCATCCGCCGGATCTCCTGGCCAAACCCGCCCATCACCCCGACGGAGATAATCAACAGCGCTACCCCCAACGCCACCCCGAGCATTGAGATTGCCGTAAAAAACGGAAACCGCTTCCCCGAGGGGAAGAGTTGTTTCAGGGCGAGATAAAGGGGCCAGGGCATGGAATGTGTCGCGTTCAAAAAAAACGCGACGCGCTTTCAGATCAAAAACTGGACGCCTTGTTTCATTTCTTTCCAATTTTCGCTTACTCTCCCCGGTTTCTCAACTGCGGGAACAAGATCACGTCACGGATACTTTCGGCCCCCGTGAGCAGAATACAAAGCCGGTCAATCCCCACGCCCATCCCACCCGCTGGCGGCATGCCATGCTCGAGCGCCAGCAGGAAGTCGTGATCCACGTTCTGCTGCTCTTCGCCCGCTTGGGCCTCAAACATCTGACGCTGCACATCCGGATCATTTTGTTCACTGTAAGCCGGAGCGATCTCCATTCCCCCAATCGTGAGTTCGAACACGTCGAGCACATCGGGGTCCTCGGCGTTGATCTTCGCCAACGGACACAGCTCCTTCGGCAGGTGAGTCACAAAAGTCGGTTGGATGAGTGTCGGTTCGATCTTCTTCGAGAAAATCTCGTTGGTGATCTCAAACGCTTCCCAAGCCGGATTGACCTTGCAGCCTAACGCTTCGGCCTTGGCGGCTTTTCCCGTCTTAGAAAGTTCGAACCAACCAGCCTCACCCGTCGCCTCGCGCAACAACGCTTTGTAGCTCACCTCGCGCCAATCGCCGGCAAACTCGATTTCCTCGCCGCTCGCCGCGTGCAAGATCTTCGTCGTGCCCAAAACATCGCGACACAAGGACTGCAGCAGATCCTTGATGAGCGTCATCATGCCCCGGTAATCGCTGTAGGCTTGATAAACCTCGAGCATGGTAAATTCAGGATTGTGACGACGAGAAATCCCCTCGTTGCGGAAATTCCGCCCGATCTCAAACACCCGGTCGATGCCACCCACCAACAGTCGCTTCAAATAGAGCTCCAACGAAATCCGCAGCACAAAATCGACGCCCAATGCGTTATGGTGCGTCTCAAAAGGACGGGCGGCGGCGCCTCCCGCGATATTTTGCAGCACCGGCGTCTCCACTTCCATGAAGCGCTGATCTTCCAAAAAGCGCCGGATGTGCGAAATCACCTTCGAGCGCAGCATGAGACGGGCGCGGGACTCGCTGTTGACCACCAAATCCAGATAACGCTGCCGGTAAACCTGCTCCGCATCCGCCAATCCATGGAACTTCTCCGGCAGGGGCCGCAGCGCCTTTGCCACGAGGGTGTAGTTCCCCACCCGCACCGTCACTTCACCCGTGCGGGTCATGAACAACGTGCCGGTGACGCCAATAAAATCACCCAGATCCAGCTTCTTAAACGCCGGATAATTCTCTTCGCCCACCACATCCTTCTTTACGTAGAGCTGGATGAGCCCGGACTGATCTAAAATCTTCAAAAACTGACTCTTACCCATGTCACGCCGCGTGACGATTCGACCCGCGACGGCAACCGTCACCGCGTTGTCTTCGCCTTCCACGTGGGCCGCCAAGGCTTCGTCCGCGAAATGTGTCGGGGTAAAGCTGGCCCGAAACGGATCGCTCCCCGCCTCGCGCAGCTCGGCAAGCTTCTGGCGCCGCACGGCGTGTTGGTCGTGGCTGATATCTGCTGGAGTGGCTTCGCTCATGAAACCGACCACCGTGAAAACCGCCCCGCTCCGGCGCAAACGCAAAACGAGTCCTCCTCCTCTTCTTCATCCCTCCAGCACTCTCAACGCCTGCCTCACCAACACCCTCCTCCGTAAATATTTCAAACCACCTTGAACCATGATGATATCGATGTTTGTCACTTAACAGGTGACAAGTTTCGCCTCATGCTCGGCCGGCGGTCTTCGCTCGCAATCACGTAGCCAAGGGTTGCACGAGGCAGGCGCGTAGCCAACTTCCGAGTATGCAAGAGGTCAGCGATATCAAGGTGGAAGACTGGGGACGCACGGCTTACGCCGATGCGACTGCCCGCCAGCTCATCCTTGTCGGTCAGCGCATCAAGGGCGAGGCACCTGACCAGCTGATCTTCACCGAACACGACGCGGTTTACACGGTAGGTTTGCGCCACGGCTCCGTGAAAAACCTGCTCTGGGACCCCGCTCAGCTTGCCGCCCAAGGCATCTCGGTCGCCGATACCAATCGCGGCGGCGACATCACCTACCACGGCCCTGGGCAGATCGTCGGCTATCCGATCGTCGATCTTTCGGCCGTCAAAGACCTCCACGCCTACCTCCGATTTTTGGAAGAAGTGATGATACGTTCCGTCGGTCGCCTCGGGCTCGCCGCCACCCGACGCGACGGCCTCACCGGCATCTGGGTCGGCACCCGCAAAATCGCCGCCATCGGCGTCGCGGTGCGTCGTTGGGTCGCTTACCACGGCTTCGCCCTCAACGTCGCGCCCAACCTCGAGCATTTTACCGGCATCGTCCCCTGTGGCATCGCGAGCGCCGATGGCACCGTCACATCTCTTGCCGCCGAACTCTCTTCGCCACCTTCCATGACCGAAGTTCGGGCAGTGCTCGCGCAAGAGTTTCGCTCCCGGTGGCCTGAGTTCATTCAGCCGACTAGCTGAGAAGATCCCCCCTTCATTCGACTCACCTCTTGTGCTTAGCCGCATTTCGTGTCCATTAATGGGCCTCTAAATAATGGACCTGACTGACACGACCCGCAAACCAGCTTGGCTCCGCGCCAAACTTCCCTCCGGCCCCGGCTACTCCGCCGTGCGCAAATTGGTGGATGACCATCAACTCCACACCGTTTGCCAAAGCGCCCAATGCCCTAATCTTGGCGAATGCTGGTCCCGCGGCACCGCCACCGTCATGATTCTCGGCAACATCTGCACGCGCTCCTGCAACTTTTGCGCGATTCAGACCGGACGTCCCACGGAATACGACGTCGCTGAACCCGCCCGCGTTGCGGAGGCCGTGGCCAAGATGAACCTCAAACACTGCGTCATCACGTCAGTCGCCCGGGATGAACTGGCCGATGGCGGCGCCTCCATCTGGGCCGCAACCATTCGCGCGATCCGCCATCGTAATCCCGAGACGGCCATCGAAGTGCTTGTGCCCGATTTTAAGGGCCGCCTCGAAACCGTCGATACGGTCCTCGATGCCAATCCCGATATTTACAATCACAACGTCGAAACCGTCGAACGCCTGCAGAAGCCCGTGCGGGTCCAAGCCCGCTACGACCGTTCACGCTCGGTCCTTCGCCACGCGAAGAGTAAGGGCTTCACGACCAAGACCGGTATCATGCTCGGTCTCGGGGAACGGCAAGAGGAGATCGAGCAAACTCTCCGCGACCTCGCCGACGATCAGGTCGATATTCTCACCATCGGCCAATACCTGCAACCGACGCCCAAGCACTGGAAACTCGATCGCTGGGTGCATCCCGACGAATTTGAACGTTGGAAAAAGTTCGGCCTCGAAATCGGTTTTGGTGTGGTCGAAAGCGGCGCCATGGTCCGCTCGAGCTACCACGCCGACGAACAGTCCGAAAAATACACCGGCGCCAAGCACCTCAACACCGCCAACGCCTTGGGCGTTTAAACGGGTTTCGCCAAGTCGCCGCACGACGCACCACCACCGTGACGATGGGGCATCAATTCTCCCCCTTGGCCCGAAGTTCCGCCTCCATCGGAAATCGACCGGCATCCCGACGAGCCACGACCCATGCTGGGCCGACGTCGTTCGGCCGGAGAACCCTGAAGCCTTTACGTTCCCCCGCTTCAGTCCAATCCACGGGGAGCGGTTCCGTCTTCAGTCCGTCAGTGGCGAGCGCGAAAGCATTTTCTCCGCCGACGAGTTCGTTGCCCTCATAGCGATTGGGTTCGAAGCTAAATTGGTCCAACGGCGGTTGAGTATCCGGAATCGTGCCGATGACGGAATCACCTCCCCGCGGACGCACAAAGCGGTTGTTTTGGAAAAGGCTCATCTCCGGGATCAACACCATCTGCTCCTCGGGCCAGCGCCGCTTGTAACTAAATCCCACCTCCAAATCAGCCCCCTTGATGCCGACCGTGACGTTGTTGCTCAGCGTGAGATTCTTAACCTGTGGGTAGGTCGCCATGGGGCCCTCAGCGATGATCTGGCCTTTGACGATTTTCTGTTTGGGCGCGTAGGCCGGCGTGAGTGCGCTCGTGACGTACTCGCCGCTGGAAACTCGAATACCAAAGTCACAATTCGAAACGTAGTTGCCTTGAACGATGTTGTTGAGACCCGACATCCGTAGACCCTGCGTGCCGGCACGACCTTGGCCAAGAATCACGTTTCCTTCGACCAAATTGGACGACCCCTGGCGGATATTGATGCACCCGAGAGTGGCGATCACGGTGTTGTTGAGCACCCGGTTGTGATTTGATTTCAGTGAGATGATTTCCGTGCCTTCACCATCGGCATGATCAAACAGATTTCCCTCGATCGTGAAATACGCGCCGTTCTCTGCGGTCGCGTCGAACTTACCGGCCCCCCACACTCGAATCCCTTCCCGACCGTTAGCCTCGACGTAGGGAATAGCTTTAAAAAAACAGCTGCGCACCGTGTTACGTCGGCTGTCATCAATGGCATTGCCGATCAATGGAGAGAGGTTGTTTTTTCCCTTGAAATAGCAGCGATCGAGTAAGTTGTCGTCGCCGCTAAAAAACACCCAATAATAACCCGTCTCAAACCTGCTTGGGTTGTAGTCCACAATCGCCGTATTGCGGATGATTCCGTGGTGGGATTTGAACTCGATGACCGCGCCTTTCTTGATCGCGCCCCCGTAGAAAAAGAGGCCGTCCACCGTCACAAAAGGGGCTTTAATCGAGAGCTTCGAAGCACCGTTAAGGATAGTTTCGCCCGGAACTTCAGCGCGAATCTCAAGAGGACGGCCCAGGGAGCCGCCGCGGTTGATTTCGAGATCGACGTCGGTCCAATTGCCTTTGGCGAGCGTCACCACATCACCCGAGCCAGCGGACTCGAGGGCGGCGACTAGCTCCGCGGTGGTTCGGACCGCAAATTCTCGCCCGAAAACTGAGGAGCTCGTCGCAATCACTAACAGGCCAAGAATCAGCCGAAACGCGGAGGGGGGATTTATCATGGGGTATTGCGGCCCATCACTAGCTGGCAAGAAATTGCACTGAAAGCCTTTTTCTCATCCGACTGAAATTCGTTTCCCGCTCCGTGGGAGCTTCAATCCCAGATAGGCCTTATCCCTGATCAGAGCGGGAAAGAAAGGAAGTCGCCGTGGGATCATCCACCGCGCTGGAAGACGTCGGGGCAGTTTTCCGTCGGGGTTGTTTTGCTTTTTAGGGCGCGACCAATTTCGGTATGCGGATGAATCGGAATCTGCGCTCGGTTGTACTATTTTTGCTGGGAGTTTTATTGAGCGGAAGCGGGCACGCGGGGTCCATCATCTCGGGTCCGATGCTCGGCTACCGAGCCCATCGTGAAATTTTCCTCTGGTTGGAGACCAAGGATGCGGAGGAGGTCTCCCTGACCTATTGGGTTCGAGGGGAGTCGCCCGACTCAGCCCAGACGATCACCTACCGAGACGTCGAGCCCCACCCTGCCGGGGGGCAAATCCATCACTTCGTGCCCGCTCTCCTGAAAATGGGAGCCACCTACAACTACACCCTCACGGTCGACGGCGAGGTCCAGTCCCTCACGGCTCCGGCTGAATTTACGACCCAAGACCTCTGGGAGTGGCGTAAACCTCCTCCCGATTTTTCGTTCCTCGTCGGCTCGTGCGCCTACATCAATGATCCCGAATTCGACCGCCCGGGAGATGGCTACGGCAAGACCACCCGCACGTTCGAACTCATGGGCGAATCCGATGCCGACTTCATGATCTGGACCGGCGACAACTGGTATTGGCGCGAGCCCGATTACAGCTCGGTCAGCGGCCTGTGGTATCGTCCCCAACACGACCGCGCCATTCCCGAGATGCAAAAACTGCTCGGCACGATGCACCACTACGCCACCTGGGACGATCACGACTACGGCCCCAATGACTCCAACTGGTCGTTCGAATACAAAGACGTCGCGCTCGAGATTTTCCAAGCCTACTGGGGCAATCACACTTACGGCGAACGCCGCAATCCGGGCGTTTACAATAAATTCTACTGGGGCGACGCCGCGTTTTTCCTCATGGACAATCATTACTACCGCGATGCGGCGGGCCTCGACCAAGACAAACACCCGACCAAGACCCAGTGGGGCCGATCGCAACTCGAATGGCTCAAGCAATCACTGCTCGCGGCCAAGGAACTCAAACACTTCAAGTTCCTCTTTATCGCTTCGGGCAATCAAATGCTCCAAACCGAGCCGCGCGGCGAACCTCATGAACTCTACCGCCACGAACGCGAAGAGCTCCTCGATTTCATCGTTGAAAACGACCTCACCGGCGTCGTCTTCCTGACCGGCGACGTCCATTTTTCCGCCATGTATCGGCGGCAAATCGGCGACCGCGGCCAATGGGTTTACGAGGTGACCTCCTCTCCGCTCTCCAGCGGTTCCTGGGATGCCGCTAACTCCAGCAAGAAGGATGATCCCCACGTGATTGCCGAAACCATCGTCGGCACCCAAAACTTCGTCAAAATCGCCCTCAGCGGCAAAGGGCGCACCCGTGCCCTCACCGTCACTTGCGTCGATAAAGACGGCACCACTCGCTTCACCCAGAAGATTCTTGCCCAAGATTTGAAGCCCAGCGCCGAGACAAGTTCCCCACAATAGCCCTCGGCTTGTCTTTTGGACTTCTCGGCTTATTCATGTTCAGAACGTATGCCAAAGCCTACCACTTCCGCCGCCGCTTCGCTTCGCGACCCTTCCGGTCACGCCGCCCTCCCCTCTCGTGCCGGTCTTAAAACCCGCCGACAAATCGTTGAAAACTGGCTCCCTCGCTATACTGGCGTCCCCCTAGAGGATTTTGGAGACCACATTCTCCTGACAAATTTCCAACGCTACGTGAAACTTTTTGCGCGCTGGAATCGCGTGCCAATCATGGGCAAGGACAAGCCGATGCCCAACGCCACCGCCGGCCGCATCACCATCATTAATTTTGGTATGGGCAGCGCCACGGCGGCCACGATCATGGATCTGCTCACGGCCATAAAACCCAAGGCGGTCCTCTTCCTCGGTAAATGCGGCGGTCTAAAACATCGCGCCGAACTCGGTGATCTCATTCTACCGATCGCCGCCATCCGCGGCGAAGGCACCAGCAATGATTACTTCCCGCCCGAAGTTCCGGCCCTGCCGTCGTTCGCGCTCCAAAAAGCCATTTCCACCACCATCCGCGAATTCGCCCGCGACTACTGGACCGGCACCGTCTACACCACCAATCGACGCGTTTGGGAGCACGACACTACGTTTAAGAAATACCTCAGCACCCTCCGTCCGATCGCTATCGATATGGAAACCGCCACGGTGTTTATGACCGGATTTTTCAACGAGATCACCACCGGTGCACTGCTACTGGTGAGCGATCAACCCATGATCCCGGAAGGCGTAAAAACGGCCGAGAGTGATGCGGAAGTTGATGAGTCCTTTGTGACCGAGCACCTCAAAATCGGCATCTCATCCCTCGAGCAATTGATCAACCGTGGGCAAACCATCAAGCATCTGAAATTCTAGCTCGGCTCGATCCCATGCGCTTCTCCCATCTTCGCCGATCGTGGTCCGATTTCCGTAATGCCCCGCCGGGACATCGCTTTCGCACGCACCACCGCTCCCGAGCCAATCGGGGGCCCAAACGAAGCCGAGTTTTTGCGCGTTTTCTTGCGATAACTGGAGCGGTTTTTTGCCTACTAATCGCCATTCCACTGATTATTCTGCCTGGCCCCGCGGTCCTTTTCTTCGCCCTCGCTGGTCTCCTTCTAGCGGGCGAATCCCGCTTCATGGCCGCTCTTTGCGATTACTTCGAACTACTGGGACGAAATTCGATCCGCCGCTGGCAAAGGCGTAAACAACCCCGCCTCGTCGAGCCGATTTAGTTGATCGTCTCTTTGGTGAGATCGAGCACTGGAGCCCGTTCGAGATCAAAATCCTCATCCATCACGGTCAGATCACCAATCGTGACTTGACCACGCTTTCCAAACGCGCCGGCCACCGTCGACACCACGGGAAATTCGGTCTCGCGCCCAATCATTGAGGCGGCCGCTACCACGATCTGGGGCAGCGCATCTTTCGCCCACACCCCGCGAGTGGGACAGGCAATTCGCGTCTGCCAAAGCGGGACCAGATCACCCTTGATCAGGGACGGGCGGTCGTATGCGTTGATGTTGACCACAAACAAATTCCCGTTGGCCAGTTCGATGATTCGATCAGCCCCTTTCTTCCGCAGTCCTTTCAACCACTGCCGCGGCTCCAACCCCAACGTCGGTTTAATTTCCCAATCGATATCCAACTTATCTCCGCCCAAAACCTGTAGCGCGGTGCCATAATCTTCCCACACGCTGCCCCACGAAAACCCGAGCACGATCGTGGGTGGATTTTCGTCCGTCGCGGGTATGTAGCCTTCTTTTTTCAAAGTCTTTAAAACCACCTGTAGAAACGCATCATTCGGCGGGATATTCTCTCCCCCAACTCCCCGACCAAACGTCTGATATCCCGCCGTCACCGCTTGGTAATAAATCGGGCTTGCCGCTGAGGGCACGGGACGCTCTCGCCCCTCATCCGTCATGTCAGTCACTGCGATGACTTGCAGATCTTCGTCGGCCATCAGGAGAGGTGAAACGAGAAACGTTCCGAGAACCACTCTTAGCATAACCTGGGGGATTCTGAGTCGCATAGGGGAAGCAAATTAAACATCAGCTGAACCGCAACTGTGACCTTCCGCTTGGAGCTCAGATCCGCTCTCAATCTCATGCTAACAATTGACTATACCCAGAATCTTTGACCCGCACCGCCCCCTTACCGGAAACTGAAAGGAGGCAGCGCATTACGATTCTCTGCCTCCTGCTCGTCTCCAGCCTAGCTGCCAACGAAGTGAAAACGCTCGATGTCGGCCGCAATCCTGAGCGCGTGACCCGGGGCCGGGGCGGCAAACCTTTGCGAAGCATCGTCCCGGGATATCGTTCTGCTGGAAGCGTCGAAACCGATCAAGCGGGCAACCTCTGCGCGACGGAAGGGTTCCCCGCGAAAATCTGGCAAATCCCGCCAGTCGGCCGCGCCCCGATTCTCCTCCATCAAGCCCCGTCCATGGCTGATCATTTTCTCGATCCACCTCACCCCGAGTTGATTGTCACCGACAGCAAAGCCGGCCGGTTAGTCCTTATTTCCCGCTGATCTGATGCGCGCTCCAATCTCCCTTCTCGCGATCCTTCTATTCGCCACCGCATCAATCCAAGCGACCGAGGCGCGCGGCACCTTTAACGTGAAAATGCGGCCGGCGAAGACCAACGGCGAAGTCGAATCACCCATTGGTCGAATGCAGCTTTCTAAAACCTTCACAGGCGATCTGGGGAGGGTATCGGATGGGCAAATGGTCGTGGGCGAACGGCGGTGCCAGGCTCCGCGGGATACGTCGCGATGGAAAAAGTGACGGTAACCCTCGCCGGGAAACCGGGGTCGTTTTACTTCCAGCCCAACGGCCTCATGCATCGGGGCGCACCGCCTTTGAGTGTCGAAGTCGTCCCTGACTCCGGGGCGGGCGAACTCACCGGGCTTTCGGGCCATATGACCATCGAGATGAAAGACGGAGCGCACCACTACGTATTTGACTATACGCTACCGCCGGGAGACTCAGATGCATTCCATCCTAGGGATGAATTTACTTTAGCGCAGCCAAATCGGCCCCGAAATTCAGGTGCGTGACCCGCCCTTGATGGACCAGTGCTGGCACGGATTTCACTCCCGCCGACTCAGCCTCGCCCAAGCGACCAGCGCTCTTCCCGAGGTGCACAATTTCCAGATCAACCGTGTGGCGATCGACGAGATTATTGACGGTCGTTTCGGCCTCGAGACAAACCGGACACCCGGCGTGATAGAAGATAGCTTTAGATTTCATTTTCATATTTTTCGTTGAGTTTGATTTTACGCACCGATCGAGAGCCGATCAACGACGCCGGCACTCTAACCTCGATTGCAAATCACCGCTAGAGGGCACAATTTGGGAAGGGGGTGACCAAAAGGTGCCTACTCGACTCGTCGCCCGAGTAGATGTATTATCAACCCATGCCCCGAAGTTCCTACCTGAATCTCGCCGAACGTAATGCCTACCGCAGTCTCGAAGATGTCATCGGTTGTAAATGGTCCACCGCCGTGCTCGGAGCGATTCAACGCGGCGTAAATCGTCCAGGGAAACTGGAACGCTTCATCCCCGGAATTTCGACCAAAGTCCTCAACGAGCGGCTGCGTAAATTACTCAACTATGGGTTGATCACCAAAGAAGATCATTCGGACCAAGTGCTCCACGTCGAATACCAGCTCACGCCGGTCGGCACCCGCCTGGCCAATATAATCGAACAACTGCACGCGCTCGGTGAAGCGCACGAGAAATCCGCTGACTAGGGTTCCACGTCGAACCAAAACGGCACAAACACTTCCTCGCCGTCGAGCACCATTTGCGCCCAGATTACAAACCGTCCAGGCTGAGGAATCGTCACTTGAAAATGAAGCACCGGCGCGGCCGGATCGGGCGCCTGTGCCAGATTGGTTTCCTGCGGATGGAGATGGGCAAAACCCGTTCGCTCCCGATCAAACGCCACCAAGTGAGCGAATGCGCCCATGACCTCCCCCATCGTCACGTCGCCGCCGCTGTGATGGCGAATGGTCAAAGTAAGATAAATCGGCTCTCTTGCTCGCATCGGCAGGGATTTCGCTGACAACTCGAAATGAAAATCTCCTGATTCCGCCGTCCAATTCTTCGGCAGGTTCGATTCGGAGACTTCGCCAGCGACGGCGATGTCCGCACTGGCGTAGAGCCCTCGCGCGGTCGCGGTCGGGGTAAAGTCGGCAAACACGCGATAGTCTCCTGCGAGCTTCGGGGTGAATGAAACCTTCCATTCACTGGGGTCTGCGCCCGCCTCGGGGTGCAGGTGTTGATAATCCTGCAGCGTTGGGTCAACGACCATCAAGTGCAGCTTGCGTGTGTGCGCCACCAGCAGATCGACCGGGGAAATTAATTTCCCCGATGAAGTCGTCAGGGTAAACGTAAAATCCGTCGGCGCTCCCGATTGTATTGAATTCGGCCTGACGGCCAATTCGACGGGAGATCGAGCCGTCGTAACGGGTAAAAACTGGGGAGCCGCCGGATCACAAAATTCGAGCACGTTATCTCCCTCTAAACGAAAATCGCCGTGGCTCAGATTGGTGCCCGTGGGCAGCCAACGAAAAAATACGAAGACCAAAATCGCTGCCGCGGTCAGCCCAAAGATTTGGAGTTTTTGGCCCGGATTTAGGGAGCCGGTATCAGTGACAACACTCATCGTAAAATTTTCCTCACGAACTGCTGGGTATCCCATTTGCTACCATCCGCGCGGTCGATAATCCGGCCATTTTTGTCGATCAGTAGCGTCGCCAACGTGTGCTTGATCAAAGGCCCATCGATTTCACCCACCAAAACGCCAAACTGCGTGATCAAATCCCTAATCGCCGATTCCGGTCCGGTTAAAAAGTGATAGTTACTCGTGTCGATTCCCCGCACCTCCGCATACTCTCGGAGCACTCCCGGAGTATCGTATTCGGGATCGAAAGTAATCGAGATCAGCGCCAGCTCGTCGCTTCGTCCGGCCTCAGCCACGGCCGTTTGCACCGCAATCATGTGAGCCACCGCGGCTGGGCACATCGTCGCAATCGGACAACGGGTGTAGATAAAATTGAGCAGGATCTTCTTCCCTCGAAAACGCGAGGCGTCCACCACGGCCCCGGTTTGGTCGTAGAGCGCAAAACTGGGGAGATTTTCGCCCACCGACCGGTAAGCTTTGCTGCCCCGAATATTAGTGTCCTCCCGCAAGGACGCCGCCGCCACCCCCACTCTCGAAGAATCGATATCATCAATCCGCCAAATGTGATCGAGGCGGTATTGCCCCATGTCGACTTCGATTAACCGGGCACTTATCCGGGCGCCTTCGACCGCGTTCGCTAAATCGCCCTCTCCCACCTCAAACTCCATCACCATCGCCGGCATGAAATCGGGAATCTCATCATGATCGACGAGCAAGGTTCCCCGCTCTTGATCAACGCGGATGATTTGTCCGGTCAGCGGTAATCCCAACAACTCGGTTCGGGTTGTTCCTGATTTTTCCTCCGCTTCTTTTCGCTGACAACCCAGACCGGCGCCGAACAGGAAAAACCCGAGCAGGCCTGCAGATAAACTAATGCGAGAGATTCTGAAAAACACGAACTTACGGATTCCTCGGCACCGGGAATTGTCAAATCGAATGCCGTAAGTAATGGTTTCGTTCTTACTGACTTAATTTCTTCTAATACGTCATGATCGCACGCTTAAAATCATCCCGCACCTCAGAATATCAGCCCGAAGTCGCCTGGTTCGCCGCCATCGGCGGAGTTTGGGTGTTCGTGTTAATTATGCTCGGCGCCTTCACCACGAGTATCGGCGCCGGCATGGCTTTCCTAGACTGGCCCTTATCCAACGGATCGCTCAACCCCGAAGGTTGGCTCTCCGATATCATGATGTTCGCTGAGCACTCGCATCGGCTCAGTGCCGGGCTCATGGCATTCATCACCATCGCAATCTGGCTCCTCGTCTGGGCCCGCGAAGATCGGGCGTGGGTCCGTAACCTCGCCTTATTCGCCGTCGTGCTCGTTTTCACCCAGGCCCTGATCGGTGGCCTCCGAGTGCTCTTCGATCATCTCCATATCGAATCTATCGAAACCAGCGTCGGCCGACTGTTTGCCATGGTTCACGCCGGCCTCGCCCAAATCTACGTCTGCACCCTCTTGGCGATCGCGATGGTTTTGTCGCGTCGCTGGATCAACTGGCAGGGTCCGGCCGTCTCCGGCAACATCGTGCGGTGGGGCCGCTGGTGTGTCGGACTGCTGCTGCTGCAACTCGCGGTCGCAGCCGTGATGCGGCACAGCTACGCGGGGCTGGCGATCCCGACCTTTCCGCTGAGCACCCCGGAGGGTGATTTGCTGCCTCCGCTCTGGAATTTCAAAGTGAGCATCCACTTTGCCCATCGTGCGATGGCGCTGGTGCTCACGGTCGCTCTGGGCGGATTTATCTACGCTATTTGGCGCGATTCCAGAGTGGGCGGCGGATTAAAATCAACTGCTGGCGTAATTGGAGGACTATTGGTTGTGCAAATCGCATTGGGTGCATCTGCTATCTGGATGACCCGCGATCCCTATATCACCACCGCCCACGTTCTCGTCGGAGCTTGCCTGCTCGCCGCGACATTCGGGGCGGCAGTTTGGTCAAATCGTAAACCGATTTCCCACGCGGCATGACCGATTCACCCTCAATCACCGCGGTCCCCGCCGACGCGCCCAAGGGGAAATTTTCCGACTATCTTGAGCTGACTAAACCCCGCTTGAGCATGTTGTCGGTGATCACGGCGCTCGTCGGCTACCTCGTGGTGCGGGCACCGTGGGACTGGACCCATTTCCTCACGACCATCGTCGGCACCTCGGCCTGTGCTGGTGGCGTTGCCGCCCTCAACCAATGGATGGAGCGCGATACCGACGCCCAAATGAATCGCACCTCGGATCGCCCAATCCCAGCCGGTAAGGTGCCGGACGGAGCTGCGTTTGTAATGGGCTGGGGACTTTGCATCGCCGGGCTGGCCATCTTGTTCGCCCTCGCCAGCACGTTGGCCGCGACCTTCGCCCTCGCGACCATTGTCACCTATCTCGCTTGGTATACCCCGGCAAAACGCTACTCGCGTTGGAGCACTGAAATCGGGGCGATCGCCGGCGCATTTCCTCCCCTTATTGGCTATGCCGCAGCTCATGGAGGGATGGAACCTCTTGGTTGGGTGCTGTTTGGAATTCTTTTGTTCTGGCAAATTCCTCACTTTATGGCCATTTCTTGGACCTACCGGGAGGACTACGGCAAGGTATCCTTCCCCATGCTTCCAGTCCGAGACAGCGAAGGCGGCAAGGTGGCCATGTGGTCCCTCGTCAACACCCTCGCGTTAATCGCGGTCAGTGCGCTCCCCACCCTGCTGGGCGAAGCCAGTTGGTTTTACTTCGGCGCCACGATGCTCTTTGGACTCTGGTTTCTCACCCGTGCGATCAGATTCATGCGGCCTGAAGGGAGAGACAAGGCGGCCCGTAAACTGTTTTTCGCGTCCATTGGATGGCTTCCACTCCAACTCGGCGCCTTGGTAATCGATCGACTATTTATCACATGAGCATACAAGATATCCCGGCGTTAAACGCCTGCCTGAATGGCCTCGCCACCATTTTGATGACCGCTGGTTTCATTTTCATCAAATCCGGCAACAAAAAATCCCATCGCAAGATGATGCTTTCTGCTGGCACCGTCTCAGCCGTTTTTCTCGTCGGCTATGTCAGCCATAAAATCCTCGTGAAAGGCGTGCACACTCCATTCGGTGGCGAGGGAGCGATTAGCACCTTTTATTACACGATGTTGATCTCTCACATCATTCTCGCTATCTCCATCGCTTATCTCGTGCCTCGCACTTTCTTGTTCGCGATCAAAGGTGATTTTGAGCGGCACAAAAAGTGGGCAAAGTGGACGTTCCCAATTTGGTATTACGTCAGCGTAACCGGCGTCTTAGTCTACTTCTTTCTGTATCAGTGGTGGCCACGTGCGGCCTAATCGCGGTAACGGTCCTTGTCGCGAAACACAAAAACCCGCCCTCCCTGACGGAGGACGGTAGCCGATTAAATATTCGACTTTAAAAAACCGAGTTACTTCACGATCAATACGCCCTTCATACCGGCCATGAAGTGAGCCGGAAAGCTGCAAAGGTAAACATACTCACCGGGCTCCGAAGGAACGGTGAAGGTAATCGAATCGGATTCACCCGGTCCGAGCAGCTTGGTGGCTGCGAGAACTTGATTCTTCATTTGAGCTGGGATGTATTCCGTTTGCGGCGAGGTCATGGCCGCCATAGCGAACGCACCCGAATTGGCCTCTTTCGTGAGCACCACGAGGTTGTGTCCCATCGCGGCTTTCGGCAGCGCGCCTTGGTTCACCAGCGTAATCGTGAGCTGCGAACCGGCAACTGCCTCAATTTTGGTGATGTCAAACTTCATCGTATCGTTCGCGATAACTTTGACGGTTTTGCCTGCGACAGGCTTATCGGCCATCGGCTTTTTGACTTCCGCGATGGTCGCGGAGTTCGGCTTGGCGGTTTCCTTAACCGTCTGGGAGGGAGCCGCGGCCGTTTCTTTTTTGCCGCAGGCCGTGAGCCCGAGCACAGAAATGGAGAGGATCAGAGTGGAGATCGTTGAGAATTTCATTGCAGTGTGAACCAATCCAGCATTCCCCCAATCGCCAGTGAAATCGGAAGCTCGCCTTGGCTATGCACTTTACTTCACAAGACGATTAGCCCGGTCATCTAATCAAGATCCATTCATATAATGACTTGAAATGGCCGGTCGCATGAGGAGGGTATCTGACTTCCTGTGCCCGCATCAACGGACACGGCCTATTTGATCCCATGAGTTCTTCAAATTCTTCCGCTCGGCCTTTCAGACGCTTCACCGCGGCGCTGCTTGTTGCCCTGCTGCCACTTTTCTGTGGCGGCTGGCTCAGTGGCCACCAATCCACCTTCGATACGAAAGGTCCCGTTGCAAAGGTGCAGTTGGATATTTTCTACGTCACGTTGTGGGTCACATTAGTGATCTTTGTGTTCGTTGCCGGATTTCTCACTTACGCGACCCTCAAGTTCAAGGCTCGCAACGAGGCGGACGAGCACGCAGAAACTCCCGCCCAAGGACACGGTAACCCTGTCGTAGAAATGGGGTTAATCGTCGCCTCCATCTTAGCACTGGTTATTATCGCTGTGCCAACCATGAAAGGTATCTGGTACACCTATGACGTGCCAGAGGATGCCGAAAATGCCTACGAGGTTAATGCCATCGGCTATCAGTGGTGGTTTAAATTTGAATACCCCTCCGAACTCGCGCCCATTGAAACGGGAGGTGAAGCTCCGCTAGTGGTCGCCAATGAGTTAGTTATTCCAGCAGGCCGTCCAGTTCGGGTTAATCTCCGAACAACTGACGTGATCCACTCCTTCTGGGTGCCCAAACTAGCCGGTAAGGTCGATATGATGCCCAACCGCGGCAATCGCCTCTGGCTTCAAGCCGACGAGCCCGGTTACTTCTGGGGCCAATGCGCGGAATACTGCGGCGAGTCTCATGCCGTGATGCGGTTCCGAGTCATCGCCCTCAACGAAGAGGATTTTGCGAATTGGGTTGTTAACCAGAGTAAACTCGCCCGGACGGTCACCGCCACCACGGAAGAAAAGCCTCAAGCAAAATTTGCCAGCTACTCTTTTCGTCGCAACCAACCGGGCTGGACCGAGGAATTTGACGCCGATCCGTTCGGAAAATGGCACGAGCAACAATTCGTCGACGAGTCGAAAGAAAGCCCAGCGTTGATTGCTGATGGTCGAAGACTGTTTTCGCAAAAACTCTGTATTACCTGCCACGCGGTGCGAGGCCATGGTGCCATGGGTGTCATGGGCCCCGACCTCACTCACATCGGAGCCCGCACCACCATTGCGGGCGGACTGTTGGAAAACAGTGAGGCCAATATGTATCGGTGGATAACCGAACCTGATCAGGTAAAACCCGGCAATCAGATGTATGAGGGGATTAACAACTCTCAAGCCACCGCCCATAAGGTCGGTGCGAATCCAGTCGTGATGAAAGGTTACGTCTCCCGTGATCCCGTCTCGCAAGAGATCCTGGAACACAATATCGAATTTACCGAAAGCGAAGCGCACGCCCTCGTCGCTTACCTTCACAGTTTAAAATAATCGGCTCTACACCTTGCCCGCCATGGATCAATCACTGACCAATTCCGAATTTGTCGGTCACGAGGAGCACGCTCCCGTGGCCAAACGTTCGCTTATCTTCACCCGCCCGGACCACAAAACCGGTATTGTGAGCTGGCTCACCACGGTCGATCACAAACGAATCGGCTTCCTTTACGGAGTCAGCGCTCTGTTCTTCTTCCTCGTAGGAGGGGTTGAAGCGCTTTTGATTCGGACGCAACTCGCGGTGCCAAACAACACGTTCCTGACTGCTCAGACCTACAATGAGATGTTCACGATGCACGCAACGACGATGATCTTCCTCGCCGTCATGCCGCTTTCGGCCGCGTTCTTCAATTATATCATGCCGCTGCAGATTGGCGCTCGAGATGTCGCTTTTCCCCGGCTTAACGGGTTTGCCTTCTGGGTGTTCCTCGCCGGCGCTATCATCCTTAATGTCGGCTTTTTCGTGAAGTCCGGGTTGCCGGATATCGGCTGGTTTGGCTACGCTCCGCTGACTTCGACCGCGTTCTCCAGTGAGTTTGCCGGAGATATGTCGACCGACCTCTGGATTATTGGCCTGCAGACGTTGGGGGTCTCGTCGATCGTCGGTTCGCTGAACTTCATTGTCACCATTATCAACATGCGCGCTCCCGGACTCACGATGATGCGCCTGCCGGTGTTCACGTGGATGACTCTGTTTACCGCCTTCCTCATCATTCTTTCGTTCCCTGCGATTACGATCGCATTGGTCGAGGTCATGATGGATCGCAACTTTGGCACCTTCTTCTTCGAAGTCTCCGGCGGGGGTCTCCCCATTCTGTGGCAGCACTTGTTCTGGGTCTTCGGTCATCCCGAAGTCTACATTCTGATCCTTCCTGCGATGGGAATTATTTCCGAGATCCTACCGACTTTTTCCCGCAAACCTCTCTTCGGATATCCTATCGTGGTCTTTTCTGGTGCGGTCATCGGCTTCCTCGGATTCGGCGTATGGTCTCATCACATGTTCACCACCGGGTTGGGCACCGTAGCCACGGCCGCCTTCTCCCTCGCAACCATGGCAATTGCTGTCCCCACCGGAGTTAAGATCTTCAACTGGATCGGCACCCTCTGGAATGGTCACCTGATGATGCGCACTCCGATGATGTTCGCCCTCGGGTTCGTCTGGATGTTCATGATGGGCGGGTTTTCCGGTATCATGCATGCTGCGGCACCTGCCGATGCTCAACAGCAAGACAGTTACTTCGTCGTAGCCCACTTCCATTACGTACTCATCGGCGGATCAATCTTCGCCCTGCTCGCCGGAATTCACTACTGGTTCCCTCTTATGTTCGGCCGCAAGGTCTCTGAATTTTGGGGCAAACTTTCCTTCTGGGTCATTTTTGTCGGATTCAACGTCACTTTCTTCCCGCTGCACTTTGTTGGTCTTAACGGCATGCCTCGTCGCACCTTCACCTATGACGACAACATGGGATGGAGCAGCATCAACATGATCGCCACCATCGGTGCCTTCGTCTTGGGCATCGGTATCGCGGTCTACTTCGTGGTCATGATTTACACCTACTATAAGGGTGAAAAAGTCACGCGTGATCCTTGGGACGCTCGCACCCTCGAATGGTCTCTGCCCACCCCTCCTCCCGTGCACAACTTTGACGTCACCCCTAAGGTCCACGCTCGCGACGCCTTCTGGGATATGAAGAACAACAAAGAGCAAACCGCCAAAGATGCCGTGGAAACGGCAGCGGCGGATGAGGCTCACGGCGGCGTGCACATGCCAAGTAACTCTTGGTTCCCGATCTTCACCGCCTGTGGCATGCTCATCGGAGCGCTTTGCTTCGCCAACCACTTCATCCCCGGTGCTATCGTCGGCCTGGCTATCACCTTCGCCGGTGCTTGGATGTGGTCTATGGAAGGTCCTGGCGGTTATCACATCCATCCTACCAAGGACGAGAACGACCTCGGCAAGTCCTGATCTGGAAACCTATTTACATTACCTGAAATGAGCTCACACGCCGCCACGGCTGGTCAAATCGACCACCACCACGACGCGACCACGACGACCGGGATCCCGAACAAGAAGCTCTTCATGTGGGCATTCTTGGCCTCGGATTGCATGTTCTTCGGCACGCTGATCGCGACTCACCTCGTTTACCGTCTACATCCCCCTGTAGGCACTCCTGACCCTCGGGATATCTTTGCGATCGAACTGACCTCCGGGTCGACGTTTGTCCTGCTCATGTCGTCACTCCTTATGGCGTTGGCGGTGAACTCCTGCCAAATGGGCAATGTCGTCACGACGCGAAAGATGCTGCTGGGGACCATCGTGTTCGGTCTGATCTTTCTCGGCGTGCAGGTCTATGAGTTCGTTCACTTTGTTCACGCCTATGGCCTTACCCTCTCCAGTAGTGTGTTCGGTTCGACCTTCTACACCCTGACGGGCACCCACGGCGTTCACGTCGCCATCGGTATCTTGTGGTTGGTGTTGATGTATATCCGTTCCTTTAAACCTGCCGACGAATCCGACGGTCAAGGGTGGATCATGCGAGGGGTTCTCCACTTCATCACGTTCGCCGCGATGGCGGTGCTCAGCTTATACACCCTCCTCGCACTGGTTCACGGTTACGAGGACGGCCATGGGCTCGCTTACTTCTTCAGCAACCACTTCATGGCTTTCTTCGGCTGTGTCGCACTGCTCGGAGGCCTCATCTGGTTCGCGAAACCTCGCGGCCCCGTCGACTTCGGAGAAGCTAATGCCATCGACGTCGAATCAATGGGCCTTTACTGGCATTTTGTTGATATCGTCTGGATCGTCATTTTCCCGGTCGTTTACCTTCTCGAATACGTTGTTTTGCCATGAGCGCCTCCGCCACTGTTTCCCCTGACAACTCCCACGTCCACGAGGGCAAGTTCCACGTCTTCGTCCAACTGGCGATGATCCTCGTGATCATCACCGGAATGGAACTCCTCGTGATTTACATGCCACTGGCCGACTGGCTCATCATCACGCTCCTGATGATCATGTCGGCATTTAAGTTCATCGCCGTGATCTGGGTCTTCATGCATCTCAAATGGGATAAGAGGTTTTGCACGGTTCTTTTCGTGATCGGGCTGATCTTAGGAGCAGGAACCCTCGGGGCGTTACTGCTCATTCACGGAGCAGAAGCCGCGCGCCCCGTCGGGCCAGCTTACGATGAGGCTGCATAAGCGCTAAAAAGCTCTTGAGACCCTTGACGAGGCGGCCAACTGGCCGCCTTTTTCGTGCGGTATCGTAACGAAGCTATACCGCAACAATCCGCTCAACTTTAGCTATGAATCTCATCGACTGGCGCCACTGGCACAACGAACCCTACCTCATCGGTGGTCTGGTGCTGCTGGCGTGGGGCTACGCCCTGCTCACCGGCCCACTACAGGGAAAACTGGACCCGCGAGCATCAACCCCTGCTTGGAAAGCGTGGAGTTACTATAGCTCCCTCGTAATCTTCTATTTGGCCGTGGGATCACCTTTCGATCAACTCGGTGAACGGTTCCTGTTCTCCGCCCACATGGCTCAGCACATGGTGCTCATCTACCCTTGCGCGATTCTCTTTCTCGTGGGACTCCCCCCTTGGCTGGTGGATAAATTCGCGGCGGTACCCGTCATTCGCCAAATCGGCTGGTTCTTTACCCACCCCGTAGTGGCTGGGATTATTTACGTCATGGTGCAAAGTGTTTGGCATCTGCCTGCGCTCTACGACTTGGCGCTCCAAGATCGATTGATGCACGTGTTGGAGCATGTAACGTTCTTCGGTTCCGCCGTCATGTTTTGGTGGCCTGTTCTCGCGAACTCTCGAGTCTGGCCTATGATTACCTATGGCAGCCAGATGATCTATCTCTTTGCTGTCGCGGTCGGTCTCACTCCCCTCTTTGTGGCCGTGACCTTCTCCTCCGAAGTACTTTATCCGACTTACGAATTCGCCCCACGAATAATCGACAACTTTGGCCCCATGGATGACCAACTTCTCGCCGGTGCCATCATGAAGCTGTCGAACGTGTTGATGACTTTTCTGGCCTTCTGTTTCGTTTTTCGGCGCTGGTATCGCCAGAGCGAAGATCGAAGTAAGACCTAGATTAAGCTGGGAGTGTCTCTGGCTGCGCCCTAGTTTGCGCTTATCCTATGACTTGGGAAATCGCCTTTGTGTTTCTTTTGCTGGTCCTGACTTTAGCCAGCTTCGTGTGGGAGAAATTCCCCCCCGATGTCACCGCATTGACTCTCTTTACGGTACTCATGCTGACCGGAATACTCCCATCGGAAGAGGCGCTCACGGTTTTCTCAAATCCTGCCCCGCTCACCATCGGTGCGATGTTCATTCTGAGTGCGGCGTTGGTTAAATGCGGCCTGATTGACCGCGTTTCAGGAATGGTCGAGCGCATGGTCGTGCTGCCCTACCCTTTGGTCATATTCGCGATGATCCTCGTCGTCGCGCCACTGTCCGCTTTCGTGAATAACACGCCGGTGGTGGTCGTGTTTCTTCCCGTAATTCTGGGGTTGGCGCGAAAAATGAAACTCGCTCCGTCTAAATTACTCATCCCCCTTTCTTACGCCGCGATCCTCGGCGGCACCTGCACCCTGTTAGGCACGAGCACCAACTTGATCGTCAACGGTATTGCGGTCGCCCAGGGGGAGCGGGCGTTTAGCATGTTCGAACTCGCTTGGTTGGGGCTGCCCACCACGATCCTTGGCGGAATCTACCTCGCCCTGGTAGGCAAAAAAATGCTCCCCGTGCGGGAAATGCTCAGTGATATCTTAAGCGAAGACGAACGTCGTGAATATATCACGGAAGCATTTGTACAGCCCAACTCTCCCATGCTGGGTAAAACCCTGTCCGAATCAGGCCTTAAAAAAGCCAGAGGAGTGCGCGTGCTTGAAATCGTGCGGGAAGGCATCGCGATTCGAATCAGACCCAAGAGCACCCGCCTAGAAGCAGGAGACCGTTTAATCCTTTCGTGTCGCCCCAGCGGAGTCGCTCATGCCCGCTCCGTCGAAGGAATCGATCTGCTCTCTGACCTTCATCTCGGTCTCGAACAAATCGCGGCGCACGAAGGCTCTCTGGTCGAAGCCATGGTCGCACCGCAATTCTCCATGATTGGTCAGACAGCCCGGGACGGAAATTTCCGGCAACGATTCCGCATGATCGTAGTCGCCCTGCATCGGAAGGGGCGAAATGTCCGCGAACGAATCGAAACCCTACCGATCGAACCCGGAGACGTCCTACTCATGATGGGAACCGACCAAGCGATCGACGCATTGCGCGGGAGTAACGAATTGGTGCTGTTCGATCGTGCCCGCACCCCCACCAAATCTCCCACTTCCCGTATCCTATTTGTGCTTGGGATTATTGCCGCCGTGGTGACCGCGGCTGCCCTCGGGCTTACCCCGATCGCCACCGCTGCGGTAACCGGCTGTGTGGTGCTCCTGCTCTCCGGCATATTATCTTCGAAAGAAGCCTACGGTTCCGTCGAGTGGAACCTGATTTTCCTGATCTTTGGCATGCTTGCCATGGGACTGGCCCTCCAACAATCGGGCGCCGCCGCTTGGCTAGCCACTAATTTGGTGACCGGCCTCAACAGTCTCGCGGGATCGGAGCATCGGACGATCATCGCCCTCGCGACGGTCTACTTCACCACGATGTTCTTCACTGAGATTCTCTCCAATAACGCGATTGCCGCCCTGATGGCTCCCATCGCAATTCAGGTCTCAAGCGAACTCGGGGTCGATTCACGCCCGTTTATTGTCGCAGTGATGTTTGCCGCCTCCGCCGCTTTTTCGACGCCCATCGGCTATCAAACCAACACTTACGTCTATGGGGTAGGCGGGTATCGCTTCACCGATTTCCTCAAAATAGGTCTCCCCATGAATGCGCTCTGCTTCGCGATGGCTATGGTCGTAATTCCCGTAATTTGGCCGTTCATCCCGTAGCCGCTAAATCGGCGAGAGAAAATCCCATTCCGCAAACATTGCCGCTTGGCCAGCTAGGTTTCCCTCGGGATCGAGCACCATCCAAACCGTCGCCTGTTCAATGTAGAATCGACGTCCCGTCCGTGAAATCCTCACGCCTTGATAATCGTCAATGAATCCGTGGCAAGCAACGCGATCGAACAACCGCAGCCGTTCTTCACGAATCAAGGGCTCGGCAGAATAGCGTGACGGCGTGATCATGAAATCCTGCCAAGACATCTCAAACAGCGCCTGTCCTGCTAGATTCGCATAATTGAATATCGGGTCCTTCTCCGTGCCGTGTGATAACACCACAAACGGAGCCTCATAGATTGACTTGGCCAAGTCTGAAGCGCCCGACCCCTCCAACGAGATCAGGGACTTATTCGTCCATCGGGTGTAACTCTCCCACAATAGTTCGATCTGCGCTGAGAGAAAGCCGTTTGAGGCGTTAGGTTCCGCTATCATGAACTTTGATGAGCAACAGATCTCCTCCTCCTTGGCAATGGGGGTTGGCTACGATTCATTGAACTCCATATTTCAAAACCAAAGTCCCGGCCCCCGATCGATAAAGATCAAGCGCCGGGACCGGCTTGAAATGAGGTCACAGCCCCCCGAGGGAGGCTCAGAGTTTTCTCTAAAATAATTTATCCGATGAGGTCGTCGATCGAATCGCTTTCGGTATTCACGTCGGCGAACAACCAGGTGGACAAATAGCGCTCGGAGCAGGATGGAATGATCGCCACAACCGTCTTACCGGCATTCTCTGGCCGGGCCGCCACTTGCAACGCCGCCCAAGTGATCGCACCAGAAGATATCCCGATCGGAATACCATCGAGCTGCGAAACCTCTTTCGAAATCGGCCCGGAATCCTCCTCTTTTACCGCAAAGACTTCATCGTAAATTTCCGTGTTGAGCACCCCTGGGATAAAACCAGCGCCAATGCCTTGAAGCTTATGCGGACCAGGATTTCCTCCCGACAAAATGGGTGACCCCGCGGGCTCAACGGCGATCATTTTGATGGCGGCATTTTTAGCCTTCAGCCCCTCACCTACTCCGGTGATCGTGCCTCCCGTGCCAATACCCGCTACAACGAAATCAACCTTTCCGTCGGTATCATTCCAAATTTCTTCCGCGGTCGTCTTGCGGTGAATTGCAGGATTAGATGGGTTGGAAAACTGCTGCAAAACCACGCCATTCGGAATTTTTGCGGCCAGTTCTTCAGCTTTGGCAATCGCGCCTTTCATCCCCTTCGCGCCTTCGGTCAACACGAGGCGAGCGCCGAGCGTCTTCAGTAATTTACGCCGCTCCATGCTCATCGTATCAGGCATCGTGAGCACGAGCTTCAATCCTCTCGCTGCCGCGACGAAGGCGAGAGAGATTCCGGTGTTGCCCGAAGTGGGCTCAATCAGAACCGAGTTCTCGTTAATCTTACCGCTGGCCAGGGCGTCGTTGATCATCGCAAAGCCGATGCGATCCTTGACGGAGGAAAGAGGATTAAAAAATTCAAGTTTCAACACGACGTTAGCGACCGCCCCATGCTTTTTAGCCGTCCGGTTAAGGCGGACCAATGGAGTATTGCCAATTGTTTCAGTGATATCGGAGTAGATTCGGGACATAAGATTAGAAGGATTACGGGTTAAACAGTCTTATCTTGGTAAAGATAGTCATCTTTCTTGTCTAACCAAAACCGCAGGATCTCCCTAAGACTGAATTCAATTAGTCAGACCACGACTGTGATCTTAAGTTAACTATAAATCAAATACTTACGAAATTTACCTTTCAATCCAACCAATCCTAATAGAACCATTCATCTCTGTTAATCATGCATTCAGGCTCCGGAGTTCCCTGTTTTGTAAAAGTCACGGAAGAGGCCTAAGATGAAATCATGGTCCGCCTGATAGCACTCGTTCTCGTCACTTGTGCCACGACTTGTAGCGCGGCATTCGCGCGGAATGGATCCTCGAATACCTCAGTATCGACTCCGGTAAACTGGAGCCGAAATAAAGCCCCCCGCAAAAAACGGGAATAGGTTCTTCGATATCGCGACCAACCCGATCGTCGATGGGGACCAGGAATTCGCAAATGGGGCCACATCCCAGATTGAAGAGATGACTTTCGGCACGGGCGCAGGTACATTTACAATCAACGGCGACGGCACCGGTCGCCTTAAGATTGGCAATGTCGACAACCAATCGACCAGCTTACAAACCTTCGACATCGAGCTCGAGTTTCGGCATAAGGAAACCGTGCTAGTCGGGGGATCCTAGTTTAATCAGGCGGTCACGACCAAGAACGGCAACCGTCAGCTCACATTTTCGGTGGATCTCAGATCCGACAGAGACCACCAATGTCGCTGATGCGAATCCCACCGTCGCCGCCGAACTCGCCCAGTTTTTGAACAACTATAAATAAGACCTTCCCGTCTTCACCCCGAGACCGACTCGACGTGGAGGAAGAGGCGATGGCACCGGGCGAACTGGAGGAGCGGGATGCGCGGGAGGAGCGGACGGCGCGGACGGCGGGAGAGGCGGCCGACCAAGAGGAAGTCCAGATAGACCGCGGAGACCGGGCGGCTAACACCCGGTCATTTGCACTCAACTAATCTATATTATGATCAAAATCTCCGGCACATTCTCTCGTCCTGGTGGGTTCCAATCCTTGTTTCGCGAGCGCATGAGGGGCCCCACCGCGGAGGCAATGAAATGCCTGCCCTCCCCAACCGAGTTGAGATCACAACCAACGGAAACTATCGCGAATTTCGAGTCGATTCGTCACCCGATCATTCGCACGGCCTCTTCCCTAATCCCGGGAATCCGCATGAAATAACTCCCCAGGCCGATTTCTTGGAAAATTCGACGGGACGTTTGTCCAATTCTACGAATACGCCAAAGGCTTGGGTGATCTCGATCGCGGCAACGGTCGATTCGGGGTGACCTCTGAATACCCGGAAGGAATCTACTACTATGTCATTACGGCGGACTTCCCGTTTATCCCTCGCTTTTGGCGGGCACACCCCGGTCCCGACTTCGGTAGGGGTCCCGGCGGGAATCCGGATAATGCCGGCGGTGATCCGCCCCAAGCCGGACGCAATCGAGTTCGCGGCCCAGCCCCCGCCGGTTTACCCGCAATCACCTAACTAAGAGACGAGTCATTCTTAATCTCATTGCATCTCAGTTCGGCAAAATCAATGGGGTTGAATCAAGCTCTCGACGACATTGAGCAATCGATGAGCTAGGCCGGAGCCGATCGGCAAACGCTGATCCAAACGATCGTCGGGATCAGAGAATTGCACTCCTCGCTCAAATTGAGCCGCAGATCGCCTCCACTCGGAAACAATGGCTGACCGCAAAACAAAACCGACTGATCGATCAAACGCTTCATCGTCAGGAGGGGGCAAATCTGCTGCTAAAAACTGAGATACGGACAACCCTGCACCTTTCCGCCTCCCAGTTCGCGGAAATCTATCAGGCAATTACCTACCGTCGCTCCTCAAACTCGGTCGCCCTCTCATGGGCCGAGGTCGCAGATTCCCTCGACCCATCTCAACAAGTTACTCTCGCAGATCTAATCGGACCACTGAGCCGGTTGAGTCTAGTCCAGATTCAATCGGAGTCCGTCGTAAGCCAACCAGACGCGATCCGGTAGCGTCTCCTCCGTCTTCGCGTGATCGGACAAATGGGTGAGATGGGTAAGATAAGTCGTTTCCGCATCGATTTCAGCCGCGACTGCCACCGCTTCGTCAATCGACATATGGGAGGGATGCGGCATCGACCGGAGTCCGTCCAAGACGACTACATTCGATCCTTTGGCCAACTCCACGGCTTCCTGCGGGACTCTTTTACAATCGGTGTAGTAGGTGAATTTCTTGCCGCTGCTTCCTTCTGTAAAAATCAGTCCCAAGGTATTCACTCCGCCATGAGGGAGCAGCGTTGACTCAATAGTGCCCTCCGGAAGCTCCAATTTGGCGGGCATCTGTTCCAACTTAAACGCCGCATAACCGCGCACTACCGGGCGATCCATAATCGCATACGGATACATCGATAAGACCCTGCCGATACCTTCGTCCGTTGAATAAACTTGAAGTGCCTCACCGCCCAGCAAATCGCAGAACCGCCGCAAATCATCCATGCCCGCGATGTGGTCAGCATGTCCGTGGGTGAGAATGAACAAATCTATCCACTTCACTTTTTCTGCCACACAGCGAAGTCGAAACTCAGAAGACGCATCGACCTGGATATGTAATCCATCCATCACCACGTGGATAGATGCCCGGGTGCGACGATTTCGTGCATCGTCCGACGTGCAAACCGCACAATCGCAAGCGATCATCGGAACGCCTTGAGAGGTGCCCGTGCCTAAAAAAACGACTTCCATAACTTACCGCACATCGAAGTCTGCTCAACGAGGTCTGAAAAGCGTAATCCTTCCCTATTCTTGTAACGATCGATTCCATCCCCATCGCCCCTCCCCCGCCTATGATCGCTTCGGCCGCACCAAATCAGCTACGACTACCTCGCGCGACGTTCGCTCCTCCCGCTCAAGCCCGTCGACGCGATCATCGGATTTGATCACTTTGATCTGCGTATTACCCATCATTGCGCCGAGCTCCGACCACTCGCCAAAGCAGCACCTAAAACCATCTTTGCCGGCAGCGATGGAGCGAGTTCAACCGGTCTTGCCCGGTCCGAGGCAAACGCCTTCGCCATTTTACTGCCGCGCGAGTATCCCATGATTCCGCCTGCCGCGATTCTACTCGAATCGGCGTCAGCCAATACCGACGAAAACGTGCGCCATCTCGTCGAACTCGCTCGCCGCACAAACTCGTCCCTCGATCACGTTCGCTTCGTGGCGACTCCCTTTCGCCAACATCGAGTCGAACCCACCTGGCAAACGCCGGGGCCGCCCCGAAGTCGCGGTTTTGGCCCGCCGGCTTCCACCCTCGCGACCGACACCGCTCTTTTCAGGATCAAAAACGAGGAATTAATCGCACCGCTTCCCGGCGAAATCGAACGACTCCGATCCTACGCCAAACGCGAACGGATCGCGCCAGCACACCTTCCGTCCCCGGTAATCGAAGCCCGCAAAGTGCTCACCACTTAAAACCACCTTCGCGGACAAAAAAAGACCCCGTCCTGCAAAAGCAGGACGAGGTCGATGAATAATTGAGTCAGGTTACAGACGGGTGGCTTAGTAGCCGCCCATTCCGCCCATTCCACCACCGTGGTCATGACCACCCCCGGAAGAATCACCCTTTTCGGGGATCTCGGTGATCATACATTCGGTCGTGAGGAGCAAACCAGAGATCGAAGCCGCGTTTTGCAGCGCAGTGCGGGTCACCTTGGTAGGATCCACTACGCCAGCCTTCACGAGGTCCTCATACTTGTCGGTCGACACATTGTAACCCATCGAGCCTTTGCTCTTGAGCACCGTCTGAACCACCACGCCACCGTCAACTCCGGCATTGAAGCAGAGCTGCTTGAGCGGCGCTTCGATAGCACGACGAACGATGGATGCACCGATCTTCTCGTCACCTTCGAGCTCGACCTTGTCCATGGCGAGTGCGGTGCGGAGCAAAGCGACACCACCACCAGGAACGATGCCTTCTTCAACCGCCGCGCGGGTGGCGTGGAGAGCATCTTCAACGCGAGCCTTCTTTTCCTTCATCTCCGCCTCAGTCGCAGCACCAACATTGATGACGGCAACGCCGCCAGCCAACTTGGCAAGACGCTCTTGGAGCTTCTCACGATCGTAGTCGGAAGTGGTTTCGTCGATCTGGCGACGGATTAGTTTTACGCGGCCTTGGATGTCGGAAGACTTTCCGCCACCTTCGACAATCGTTGTGTTCTCTTTGTCGACGACGATGCGTTTGGCCGAACCGAGCTCGGACAATTGCACGTTCTCAAGTTTGATACCGAGATCTTCGCTGATGCAGGTCGCACCGGTGAGAACCGCGATGTCTTCCAACATGGCCTTGCGGCGATCACCGAAGCCAGGAGCCTTCACCGCGCAAACGTTCAGTGTGCCACGGATCTTATTGACCACGAGGGCAGCCAAGGCCTCACCCTCGATATCCTCAGCGATGAGGAGCAAAGGCTTGCTGGTCTTGGAGACCGACTGGAGCAAAGGCAGAAGATCTTGCAGGGAAGAAATCTTCTTCTCGTGGATCAGCACGTAGGCGTCTTCGAGGACGGCCTCTTGCGCTTCAGCATTGGTCGTGAAGTAAGATGAGAGGTAACCCTTGTCGAACTGCATACCCTCGACGACGTCGAGCGAAGTTTGGATCGACTTGGCCTCTTCGACGGTGATCGTGCCGTCTTTGCCAACCTTGTCCATCGCATCGGCGATGATGTCACCGATCTCGGTGTCCCAGTTGGCGGAAACGGTCGCAACCTGACGAATCTCTTCCCGGTCATTGACCTTCTTGGAGATTTTGTGGAGCTGCGCGACAGCGGCCTCAACGGCCTTGTCGATACCACGCTTGAGGAAGATTGGGTTCGAACCCGCGGCGACGTTCTTCAGGCCTTCGCGGTAGATGGCTTCGGCAAGCACGGTCGCAGTAGTGGTACCGTCACCGGCATTGTCAGAAGTCTTGGAAGCGACTTCCTTCACCATCTGGGCACCCATGTTCTCGTAAGGATCAGGAAGTTCGACTTCTTTAGCCACCGTCACGCCGTCTTTGGTGACGGTCGGGGAGCCGAATTTTTTGTCGATGATGACGTTACGGCCTTTGGGACCGAGCGTCACTTTAACGGCGCGGGAGAGAATCTCGACACCACGCAGAATTTTGGAACGAGCTGCCTCGTCAAAAAGGAGTTGTTTAGCTGCCATATGATTTAAACTTTTGTATTTTAAATATTGATACTTTAGGAACTTACTCGACGACGCCGAGGATGTCATCCTCACGCACGAGCTTGTATTTTTGGCCATCGACTTTGACCTCGGAACCACCGTAGGGGCTCAACAGGACCATGTCGCCGACTTTGACTTCGAACGGCACGGCTTTGCCGTCTTCGTCTTTTTTGCCAGTGCCGAGAGCAATGACCTTAGCCTCTTGAGGCTTCTCTTTAGCGGAGTCTGGGATGATGATACCACCACGGACTTGTTCTTTTTCTTCGATGTGTTGCACGAGCACACGATCGCCGATGGGCTTGATTCTTATTTTAGCCATATGAGTTAGTTTATTGGGTTGTTGAGGTATGAATTTTTTGGATTCGTGGACCATGCCGAACAACGCTCCTCAAGGATTTGAGCAGCGACGTTCCAGCTAAAGGGTTCAGCTCTTCTTTTCGTCTTCATCGACGACTTCGAAGTCTGCGTCGACTACATCGTCGACTTTTTTTTCTTTTTTGGATTTTGGCTCTCCGCCGGCATCAGCTGCTGCCCCAGCGGGATCAACCCCAGCGGCTTGAGCAGCCTCTGCTGCCTTGGCGTAGAGCTCCTGACCGACCTTGGAAAGATTTTCCATGGCGGCTTTCATCTTACCGACGTCACCGGATTCGAGGTCTTTTTTCGCCTCTTCGATCGCAGGTCCAATCTTGCTCTTCAGGTCATCTGGCAATTTGTCGCCGCTTTCCTTGAAGGTCTTTTCAAGTTGATAGATCGTCGAATCGAGCTGATTCTTCGTCTCAACCGATTCCTTCGCTTTCTTATCTTCTTCGGCGTGGAGCTCGGCTTCCTTGGTCATTTTTTCGACCTCTTCCGTCGAGAGACCCGATGAGCCTTGGATCGTGATTTTCTGATCCTTACCCGTGCCAAGATCTTTAGCGCCGACGTGGAGAATACCATTCGCGTCGATATCGAAAGTCACCTCAATTTGAGGACTACCACGTGGTGAGGGAGGGATACCGTCGAGCCGGAATGTTCCGAGAGTCTTGTTGTCCTTCGACATTTGACGCTCCCCTTGGAGGACCACGATTTCCACGGAGGGTTGGTTGTCCGAATAAGTGGAGAAAGTTTGAGTCTTCTTGGATGGGATCGTGGTGTTACGGTCGATCATCGCGGTGGACACGCCACCGGCCGTCTCGATACCGAGCGTGAGCGGCGTCACGTCAAGCAAGAGCACATCGCGAACATCACCCCGCAGCACTCCTCCTTGGATGGCCGCACCAATCGCAACGACTTCATCTGGATTGACGCCTTGATGAGGAGCCTTGCCGGCCAGTTTGTGAGCCAGTTCAACCACCTTGGGCATGCGAGTCATACCACCGACGAGCACGAGTTCATCGATACCGGAGGCATCGAGGCCCGCATCCTTCATACATGCTCTGAACGGGGCCAAAGTGCGGGTGAAGAGGCTGTCACAGACCTGCTCCATCTTGGACCGGGAAAGCGTCACGTTAAGGTGCTTCGGTCCGGAAGCGTCCGCTGTGATAAAGGGAAGATTAATGTCAGTCGACTGAGCGGAGGACAGGGCAATCTTGGCCTTCTCGGCTTCTTCCTTCAGACGCTGGAGAGCCATCGGATCACTCCGGAGGTCGATACCCTGCTCGGCTTTGAACGTATCCACCAGCCAGTTGATCAAAGTTTCGTCCCAATTGTCACCGCCGAGGTGAGTGTCGCCGTTGGTGGCCTTCACTTCAAAGACGCCATCACCAATCTCGAGAATCGACACATCGAATGTGCCTCCACCCAAGTCATAAACGGCGATCTTCTCTTCGGACTTTTTATCCAAACCGTAAGCGAGGGACGCTGCCGTCGGTTCGTTGATGATGCGCTTCACATCGAGACCGGCGATCTTACCCGCATCTTTAGTGGCCTGACGCTGAGCATCGTTAAAGTAAGCCGGAACGGTAATGACCGCTTCCGTGACCTTCTCGCCGAGGTAAGCTTCGGCATCCGCCTTCAACTTTTGCAAAACGAACGCGGCGATCTGCTGCGGAGCGAATTGCTCGGTCTTATCGCCCACTTGTGCTTCGATGTAGGCATCACCGTTTTTGCCTTCGGTCACCTTGTAAGGCAAATTCTTCGCTTCCTCCGAGACTTCCGAGAACTTGCGACCGATCAGGCGCTTGGCCGAAAAGATAGTGTTGCGCGGGTTAGTCACGGCTTGACGCTTGGCGGCTTGGCCGACCAAGCGCTCACCAGTCTTGGTGAACGCAACAACTGATGGCGTCGTGCGAGCGCCTTCTGCGTTGGGAACAACCACGGGCTCTGAGCCTTCCATGACGGACATGCAGGAGTTGGTGGTGCCTAAATCAATTCCGAGTATACGACTCATGCCATCCGCTGAGCAATCCATGTGCCTTACTGGGCAGATAATTTTTTTATATTGATATTCATCGACTTACGTAACTATACTCGCATCTCAGCGCCCCCATTAACTCCTGGTATTGTGCCACCCTGTCACCATGTGTCACACTTGAGCCTCATCCCACTGTGTCAGTGGCACAAAACCTCTGCGATCTTGCCGAAACGCTCCGGATGTCATATCGTCTCGGTAATGGAAACTGAAATTGTGGTCCCCGACGAAATAGCGGTAATGACCCTCCGCGAGGTCACGTTCTTCCCCCAAGCGTTGATGCCGCTGCACATTTTCGAATCTCGGTATCGGCAGATGCTCAAGGAAGTTTTGGCCACTCATCGAATCTTCGCCGTCGCCGGCCTCAGGTCCGACGCCGATCCAAGTGAAGAGCAAGCCCAACGAATCGCGACCGCCGGCATCGTGCGCGCGTGCAATCTTAACGCCGATGGGACGTCCAATCTCCTGCTCCAGGGTCTATCTCGAGTCGAGATCCTCGGCACCGTCAGTGAATCACCCTATCGCACCATTCGCGTGAAAACGCTGGCCAGTGTGCGAGGTGCCACCGCGTCGGAAAACAGTAAGCTGCGTCATCGCGTCGAGCGCCTGATCGCACTCAAAAGCCAACTCGGAGCCTCGATGCCCAAAGGGTTTGCCCAGTATCTGAAATCCGTGGAAGACCCCGAGGCCTTCGTCGACCTCGCCGTCTTCACCCTCTGCGAAGACCCGGATTTGAAACAACGACTGCTCGAGATCCTCGACGTCAGACAACGTCTGGAGCTTTTTGGGCGGATTTTGCGCACCGACATCGATCAGATCGCGCTGCGCCGCCGATTACAGGGAAATCTTCCAGCCGACGACATCTCCAACAACTAACCGTCCCGCTTCCCTCTCCTTCCCGACGAAAATTCGGGAAACTGGAGCCGCTTATCGGAGTCGAACCGATGACCTACTCATTACGAATGAGTCGCTCTACCAACTGAGCTAAAGCGGCGTCGCAGGACTGAGGGAAGAAACCTCTCCGTTCCCTTAGAGCAAGCCTCCTTTTTCAGTCGGCACTCCCATTCTATTCGTCCTCTTTCTCCGCAGTGGCCTCCAAGCGCGGTCGATCGAGCGCCTCAAATACCCTTTGCGTTGATAAATATGCCCCGAAGACGACAGCTCACCAGGTCATTCTTCGGCCCTTCCCTTCGGCCTCAAGGCATTCCCATCACTCGCCCTCGACTTTTTGTTTTTCGCTCAGATAGTTGCCGCCGCCTTGACTGCCTTCGCTACCGACTTGTTTGACTACGATCTCCCCAATGAACTTATCGCCCAAAGCCCCACGGCCAAACGCGATGAGTCCCGGCTGCTTGTGGTTGATCGCCAGAGCCAAACGCTCAGCCATCACCATTTTCGCGACCTCCCCCAGTTTTTGGGCGCCAACGATACGCTGATCCGTAACAACGCGGCCGTGCTACCCGCTCGCCTCCACGCTCATCGCCCCACCGGCGGTGCCGTCGAGTGCTTTCTTCTGCGAGCCGATTCGAGTGGGCCCCATTCCGAATCGTGGTGGTGCCTGCTACGTCCGGGTAAAAAACTTCCCGTCGGCGCCACGTTTTCTCTCGCCCACGAATTCTCCGCCATCGTCCGAGCCAAACAATTAGACGGTGTCGCCCTCGTCGAATTCACTCCCCATCAACCGGCGAACTCCCTGGTCCAAATCGCCAATCGATGTGGGCAGATGCCCCTGCCTCCTTACATTAACCGCGAGAAATGTGACGACCGCCAGCAGGTCGATCTCGAACGCTACCAAACGATCTACGCGGATAAATCCCGTCAAGTTGCGGTCGCCGCCCCCACTGCCGGTCTCCATTTTACGCCTGAGGTTCTAGAGCACTTGGCCCAACTCGGGGTCGAAATAAACGAAGTCACCCTTCACGTTGGGCTGGGCACTTTCCGCCCCGTGACCACCGAGCTGATCACTGATCATGAGATCCACCGGGAAATCTACGAAATTCCAGTCGCGACTCAAAAAACAATCTGCTCCAACGGACGACGTCGCATCGCCGTGGGCACGACCTCAGTAAGAGCGATCGAAGATTTCCGGAGCAGACACGAAACGCCCCTCGACCATCCCCATCTCGCCGAAGCCGATATTTTCATTTTTCCGCCTAGACCATTCGCGGGTGTGGATGGCCTCATTACAAATTTCCATCAGCCCCGTTCCACCTTGCTGTGCTTGCTTGCCTCCTTCCTGACCCCCGGACGGACCGATGGCATCGCGTGGTTCAAGGAGATTTACGCGGAAGCGATAAGTCATCGCTATCGGTTTCTCAGCTATGGCGACGCTATGTTGATCGTCTAAATCGCTGCTCATATTTGCAATTTCCCCCAGAGCCTATCCGGTTTCTCGCTAGTGCAGATCCTCCGCGTCACTCTCCGCCTTTTAGCCGCCCTCTCTCTCGTGTTAGTTCTAACCCACTGGCTGAGTGCCGGGGCCAACACCGGATGGTCGATGGATCGCGTGCCTCTTCAAAAATTCGATGAGATCACCGAAATTGAATACACGGTTTACGAAGAAAGATACGTCCCCGGCCTGGATGTGATCGCAATCGCCGCCACCGGCGCAGTCCTTTGCTTTAGCCTCACCTTTCTGCCTCTTCTAAAAACCAAACCTTCCCCATGAAAAAACTGATTACCTACTCCGCGTTTATTGCCACCTTGGTGAACCCGCTCTCCGCCGCTGCCATCGATTTTGACTTCGAAGACCCCAAAGGTGTAAACGCCATTTCATTTCACCTCGACTCGCTCCTCGAGCCTATCTCAGGCACCGCGGGCGGCATCACAGGCACCATTAGTTTCGATCCTCAAAATCCGGCATCCCTCACCGGAGAAATCATCGTAGCCACGTCATCACTGACCGTCACTAACGACAAGATGCGCGAACATCTCCTCGGTGATGGCTGGCTCGACGCCCCGACCAATCCCAAAATTAAATTCGATATTCAAAGGATCGACGCCGTAAAGACGGACGGAAACACCACCACCGCCACGGCCGTGGGCGCGTTTACGCTGAAGGGAGTCACTCAGATGGTTTCAGTTCCCGTGAAAATCACCCACTTGGCCGGAGCATTCGGCCGACGTCTCAATAAGCCTGAAATGGGGGGAGATCTTCTCGTCGTGCGTGGAAAATTCAGTATCAGCCGCTCCGACTACGGCATCCGTCCTGGCCAAAATGAAGACAAAGTCGCCGATACGATTGAACTCTCGCTCGCCCTCGTCGGAGGTGCACCTGGCGCCTAGCAGGAGTCATCCAATCGCGATAACCCCCAGACCGGTCCCCGCAGGCCGGTCTTTTCATTTACCTAAATATTAATCAACTTGGATCCCTATGACCACCGATGAACTGCAAACACTGATTGAAGAAGCGACCTTCGACTTCACCATGGGCGATCATGAAGATGCCATTTCCAAACTCGAAAAGGCCACTCAAGCTCACCCCGATTCCTTCGCTGCTTGGCACGCCGCTGCCGAAATTCATCTCAGTTTGAAGAACCTCGACGAGGCTCTCGCCGCGGCCGAACAGGCCCACGCCATCAAGCCGGACGACTTATTTATCAACACGACCCTCTCGCGAATCTGGGTTGGAAAAGGCGACAAGGACGCTGCCGAGAAATTCGGTGCCCAAGCCAAGATGCTGAGCTGGAAAGATCAGCTAAAAAACCCGCCAACGTCCGCCGCCCCGGATCTATAAGCCGGCGGATAAACGACCCAAATCGAGAGATTCCCGCCGGTTGACAGGATTGGAACCTGCCACCTAGCCTCCACCTTGCATGGAACAGCCCGTCTACACTCTGGAGTTCGAAAAGCCCCTTCGTGAGCTCACCGTACAGCTCGACGCCCTCCGTCAGCAGTCGATGGAAAATAATCTCGACCTCGGGAGCGAGATTACCGCGATCACCAAAAAGATCGAAGCGACCCAACGCGCCATCTATTCGGATCTTTCTGCATGGCAGCGGGTGTTGATTGCCCGTCACCCCCAGCGCCCTTACTCGCTGGACTACATCAAATCCCTTTTCACCGGCTTCCAAGAACTGCACGGCGACCGCCAATTTAATGATGATCAGGCCCTGATCGGTGGTCTCGCGTTCTTTCGCAACCAATCGGTCATGATCGTCGCCCAGCAAAAAGGGCGGGATACCAAGGAGAAGATTGCCCGTAATTTTGGTCTGCCCCAACCCGAAGGCTACCGCAAAGCCCTCCGCTTAATGAAAATGGCAGAGAAATTTGGTATCCCCTTGATCTCGTTCATCGACACCCAAGGTGCTTACCCCGGAATTGGCTCCGAGGAGCGCCATGTTTCTGAAGCGATCGCGGTAAATTTGCGTGAGATGGCGATGCTCAAAGTCCCTTCGGTTTCCATCATCATCGGTGAAGGTGGCTCCGGCGGAGCACTCGGCATCGGTGTAACCAACCGCGTGCTCATAATGGAAAACAGCTACTACTCGGTCATCACTCCGGAAGGCTGTGCCGCGATCCTGTGGCGGGATGCGGCGGCCGCTCCCCAAGCGTCAGCCGCGCTGAAACTGGACGCCAATTCCCTCGATAAATTTGGGATCGTCGACGAGGTGATTGCCGAACCGTTTGGTGGGGCTCATCACGACCCGGCTAAAGCGGCGGAAGCGCTTGGTTACGCTCTGCAAAAGCATTTAAACGATTTAAAGGGACTTACCGTCGACCAGTTGCGCGAATCCCGTTATGAGCGATTCCGCCATTTCGGAGTCTACCAAGAGGCGGGAGTTGAGCATAGCTAGGAGTCCCGCCGATTCGTCATCACCCGATGCTGAATCGGCCGACCTGCCCCCGGCGGCGACTTCCCGCCACCGCTGGGCTGTTGTTTCCTTTTGTATCTTCCTGGCGCTTCACGCTTTTTTGGTTTCGAGAAATTGGGACCAGGGATTCCTGATCGGTCACGAGTTTCGCCAAACGCAGACGGCCCTGAGCATCGCGTTTATTGGCCGGGACAACGACTACTCTCTCGCCTACCCCACGCCTCTTTTCGGCCCCCCGTGGTCGATCCCCATGGAGTTCCCCCTCTATCAGTGGGCCGCCGCCTGGTTAGTCCAAAAGACCGATTGGTCTGTGCCCGAAAGCGCTCGCAGCGTTTCACTCCTGTGCTTCTACCTCACGCTTCCGGCCGTCTTCTTTCTTCTTAAAGAACTCCGGTTCACTTCGTCCATCCGATGGGGCACCCTCAGTCTGCTTCTCACTACTCCGGTCTACATATTCTACTCCCGGTCCGTACTGATTGAGTCGATGGCCCTCATGTTCAGTCTTTGGTTTGTCGCCTGTTTTGTGCGGATGTGTCGCACTCGATCCTACGGTTGGATGGCGATCGCATCCGCCGTCGGCAGCGCCGCCGCTCTGGTCAAAGTCACCAGCATGATGGCGTGGTGTTTCGGCATCGCCATCGGCGGTCTCTGGTGGAGTTGGCAGCAGTGGCGCTCCTCCGGCCCGACTGCTTGGCGACGTTCAATCCTGCTCGGCATCGGCTGTGCGCTTCCTCCCGGTATTCTCACCCTTTGGTGGCTCCAAACCGCCGACACCATCAAAGCGGCCTCGCCCGGTGGATCCACCTTGGTTTCTTCGAACATGACGGAGTTCAATTTCGGTTTTTGGTCCGACCGCATCGACCTCGCGGGTTGGGTCCGGATCAGTCACCACTTCTCCCTTGGGGTGACTCCGGTTTGGATACTGGGCCTCGCCGCCGTCGTCGGCCTTTTTGCCCTTTTCCGACGTCAAGACATCGGTATCGCGGCCGGATCATTATGGTTGGTGTCGGCCCCTCTGACCTTTCCTATTCTCTACCAAATTCATGACTACTATTTTTATGCTATCGCGGTCTTGTCTGCCTTTGTAATTGCCGCCGCCACGCAATACACCACCCAGAAAATCCGAACCCCATGGCTCCCGACTCTGATCATCTCTTTGGTGGCTGCTTTTCAGCTGAATGCTTACCGGATCAACTACGCTCCAAATCAAAAAATCGTCAGCAACGGCGGAACCGCGATGGATATTCTCATCCGCGACCTGTCCGAACCCGAGGAGGTGATTATCATCATCGGCCAAGACTGGTCAGCGGCGACGCCCTACTACGCCCAACGCCGGGCTTTTATGTTTGCCGAGCCAGCCTTCGACTCCCCCGCCTCATCTCTCGCTCAACTGGAAAGTCTCGGAGACGAAACCATCGCGGGTTTACTCGTTTCCGGGCAACGCCGCAGCGAGGAGGCCTTCATTGCCACCGTCACTCACCGCCTTGGTCTGGATTCGACCCCGACTGCGTCCAGTGAGCGGTCCGATCTTTACCTGCCGCCGAGCAAGCAAGCAAAACTACTCCGGCGCCTAGCCCTCAATCCCAACAACAGAGGCATCACCGCCCACGGTATCGAAAATCGGCAACTTCCTCCGCTCCTCACCAAAATCATTCCCGACGGTGAGATTCACGAGGTCACTCCCGATCAAGTGGCATCTCTCTTCAGCACGATTTATCCCCCTCCCGCAAGATACCGCGCTCAGTTTGGTTTCTCTTCGGAGTTTATCGAACTCTCTTATGCGACCGGGGCTCATCCTGACTCCGACCTCTGGATCGAGATTCCAACAAATTCGACTCATCTCGATCTTTCGTTTGGGTTGAGGGAGGAATCCTACGCCGAGGCCGACACCAGCACAAATGGAGTGGAATTTATCGTCACTGGATTTCGCTCCGACCGAACGGAGGTCCCTGTCTTCCAGCAATTCATCGATCCGTTCCGCAACCCCGACCAGCGCGGGCCCAATCAGCACTCGATTACTTTACCCCCGGAAAACCTAGTCACGCTTAAATTCTCGACCCGCCCTGGCCCGGATCAAAATTATGCTTTCGACTGGGCGTATTGGACCCTAATCGACGTCCGCTAATTCGCCCATCCCTCGCTCGTCACCTAAATAAGATCCCAAAAGTGAGTTTACACCTACCTCACGACCAACAATTCGCACCGGGTCGCGCGTTTGGAAGCAGGATCATAATCCACCAAGACTCCCGATAATCGGACATCCTCCTCCGCCACCGGAAATCGGCGCGGCATCCCATCCAAGAACCGCCCCACCACCGGCTCAACTTCACGCCCCAGCACTCCCCGATAAGGGCCCGTCATTCCCGCATCAGAGATATACGCCGTCCCTTTCGGACGAACTTCCGCATCAGCGGTTGGCACATGAGTATGCGTTCCGAGCACCGCAATCGCTCGACCATCCAGATACCAACCCAGGGCAATTTTCTCCGAAGTCGCCTCGGCGTGAATTTCGACCAAAGCGCCATCGGCCACACCGGCCCCAACCGTTTTAGCCAGCATGGAATCTGCCGCGTGAAACGGACAGTCCGACTTCATCCCTACAAAGGTCCGGCCCAAAACCGTAAAAACAGCCAATCTAAAGCCTTTCTTCTCCAAAATCACATGATCTCGGCCCGGACATCCCCCCGCCAAATTAGCCGGCCGGCAAACGGTGTCGAAGTCATCAATCTCGTGCTCCCACCCTCGTTGATCCCAAACGTGATCTCCCAGCGTGATCGCATCAATCCCTTGCCCCAGCAAAGTTTTGGCAATGGAGCCCGTGATCCCCGCGCCCGCCGCGGCATTTTCCGCGTTCGCGATCACGAAATCCAATTGATGCTTTTCCCGCAATCGCCCCACCCACGTGGCCACCTTGTCCCGGCCTGGGCGCCCCACGATATCACCGATAAATAGTAGCTTAATCACCTGACCAACGTGAAACGCCCCCGGCATCAATCCAATCGTAAAAATGACGAATTAACATCGTGATGCGCCTTTGTGGGGCCATAACGTCTCCCTCTCTCACCGGGTTTAAGCACTTGCCACCCCCCGGCCAGCTACTCTTCTCTTCGGGACCTTTGTCTGAAAACAAACCGCTATGAAAACGCCCACCCAGTCCACTGAACTCCCCTCGCCTGAGATTGGCCGTGAGATGAACGGCGCCGACGTCGTCGTCGAGAGCCTCATTCGCGAAGGGGTGGATGTCATTTTCGCCTACCCCGGCGGTGCCTCGCAGGAGTTACATCAAGCCCTCGCTCGCACCGATAAGATCCGCACGATCCTCCCTCGCCACGAGCAAGGCGGATCGTTCGCGGCTGAGGGCTATGCCCGCGTCAAAGGCGACGTCGGGGTGTGTATGGCGACCAGTGGCCCGGGTGCCACAAACCTCGTTTCGGCGATCGCCGATGCCTACATGGATTCGATCCCCCTAGTATCCATCACCGGACAGGTTTTTTCAAAATTCATCGGTAAGAGCGCTTTTCAAGAAACCGATTTCTACGGGATGACCCTCCCGATCGTGAAGCACTCCTATCTGGTGATGGATGCCGCCGATCTCCCTCGTATTATCAAAGAAGCATTCCATATCGCTCGCAGCGGCCGACCCGGTCCGGTGGTGATTGATATCCCCAAGGACGTTCAACAAGCCCGTCTCGTTCCCGTATTTCCCGCCACGGTCCAGTTCGCTAATCCTTACGTGAGCCACAAACAGGAAGCGACCGATGAGCAACTGGAAGCAGTGCTCGCCCTCATCGCAAAATCTGAACGCCCCATCCTTTACTGTGGCGGCGGCATCATTTCCGCCGAGGCCTCTGCTGATCTCAAAGCTTTCGCCATTGCCACCAACATCCCAGTGGCAACAACCCTGATGGGCGTTGGCGCGTTCCCCGAGTCGCACGATTTGTCACTCCAGTGGTTTGGCATGCACGGATCCGCCTACGGCAACTGGGCGGTCGACGAATGCGACCTTCTCCTCTGCTTCGGGGCTCGCTTTGACGACCGTATTACCGGTGACGTCGACAAATTCGCTCCCCGCTCGAAGATCGTCCACATCGACATCGATGCATCCGAGCACAACAAGAACAAGCAAGTTGAGCTCCCGATCATCGCGGACATCAAACAGGCGCTTAGCCGTCTCAACGAACTGATCGAGGCGCAGAAGTTCATCCCACCCGATACCGCCGCCTGGCATGTGACGGTGCAGACTTGGAAGCGCGACCACCCCTTTGCTTACGACGAAAGCCCCCACATCACTTCGCAAGAAGCGATCAAAGTGCTTTACGAACTCACCAAAGGAGAGGCGATCATCACCACCGGAGTCGGCCAACACCAGATGTGGGCGGCTCAGTTTTACCGCTTCGATGAACCTCGACGCTACATCAGCTCACTTGGCCTCGGTGCCATGGGCTTTGGTTATCCCGCCGCCCTAGGCGCAAAAATCGCTCGGCCCGACAAAGAGGTGATCGATATCGACGGCGACGGTTCCTTCGCGATGAACATTCAGGAGCTCGCCACCGCGAAGATTGAGAAGATCAACGCCAAGGCACTCATCTTGAACAACCAACACCTCGGCATGGTCGTGCAATGGGAAGATCGCTTCTACAACAGCATCCGTGGCAATACCGTTTTGGGGCACGAAGACGACATCGGTGGCCCGGAAAATCCTGCGGCCCTCTATCCTGATTTCGTCAAGATCGCCGAGGGTTATGGCGTTAAAGGACGTCAGGTCATTAAACGCGAAGAACTGCGTGAAGCGATCCAGGAGATGCTCGACCATGAGGGTCCTTATGTCCTCGACGTAATCGTGCCTTTCACTGAACACGTGATGCCCATGATCCCCGCCGGTAAAACGACCAAGGAAATGATCCTGAAGTAGCGCCCTCCATCATTCACTCTTCCCCAGCCCGGACATTCTTGTCCGGGCTTTTTCGTGCCTACACTCATTCACCCCAACCGCTGGAGCAAAAGGAGCTCCACCCGTTTGATTTCTCGAAGCACTCGATTTGAGTGCATTTCCAGCCACATCCACACTTTCATGAATGAGATAAAAAGCACATTAAACAGACAGAATCCTCCCCACAATAGCTGAACCCTCACTTCGGTCGCGTCGTAGAATTTCAAGCCCGACCAGATAGCCAAGGCCATCACGCCCACACTTAATATCACCGCCATCACATTCGCGAAGCGGTTTCGTCCCCGAAACGCCAGCAGGAGCTCTTCGGCCAAATTGGGATCTTCACCCCAGTCCGGTAGATTCACGCCCTCTTTGAGTGCCTCTTCAATTTTCTTATCCAGGTCCTTCATTTCACATCCTTTCGATTTGGTTTTTGATCGTTTCTCTAGCCTTAAAAAGTCGTGATTTCACGGTCCCCGCCGGAACCCCCAGAATAGCCGATATTTCCGCAACCGAACGCTCAGCTTGATAATAGAGATACACCAACTCCCGCCCTCCCGGCTCCAATCCAGCGATGGCTCGCTTCACCCGATCTCCCACTTCATTGCTCGATTCCTCCTTCGATTCTGCGAGCTGAACTTCCTGCTCACGCTGCCAAGCTTCCGCATGCGTCCGCTCGGACTGCCGACGCCGGATCCAGTCCGCCGCCCTTCGCTCCACGATTCTAAATGCCCAACGAGGGAAACACGCGGGGTCGTCCAGCTTCTGCACCCCCCGCGCAATCGCCAACCAGGCTTCCTGCGTGACCACATCGACTTCATCGATTTTCTGCATCCGCCCCAAAGCTAACCGTCGGAAGTCCGCCGACCACAATTCATGCAACTGACCAAACGCGGCCTCCTTTCCGCTTTGCGCCGAAAGCACGAGAAACTCAGTCAGGATTTGGCGGCGATCTCTTTTCATCAGTCTACTCTATAGGTCGAAACCCGGGGCGATGGGGTTCACCTTAATTCAAGAAAACACGCTACCGCCATCTCATCTCACCCTCGACGAGTCATCCGGTCTGCTATTTTTCCGTCATCACATATGTCCCATCCCAATCGTCTCCCGGTGGGTTCACCGCCATGTTGGCTGCGATCCGCTGATAAACTAAGGACGGGTTACTTTGCACGCCCGCATCTCGCCCCGGGGTGAACGGCTCAAGCGATGCGCTCTGCTCAAATTTCTTCAGCGCACCGGCCCAATCTTGCTGATAATAGAGCTTCATTCCCTCACCGAAAAGACCGACACAATCGAACGTACTCTGGCTCACATTCTCCCTCAAGCCCACGATATCGTGAATCGGCACGGGCCTGAAACGTCCCTTCACCACAATCCGCCCCAAGGGACGGAACACGATCCGATCACCTCCAAGTTTTTCGCAAGCGAATCGCGTGGTCTCCGCCGCCATCGTAAACGAACCCCAGCTTTTCGCTCCACTTTCCATCCGGGCCGCAAGGTTCACATTATCACCCATCATGGTGTAATTAAACCGATTCCGACTGCCCATATTTCCGATCATACACTCGCCGGTATTCAGCCCGATCCGCGTCCGCATCCCATGCACTAGGGAGGGCCATTTATCGCCTTCACTTACCCACTTATTGCGTAATTCACCCAGTTCCTGCTGTACCAACTGGCTGACTAAGCAGGCCTTATACGCATGATTTTCGAGATCAACGGGCGCGCCGAACATCGCCACCACCGCGTCGCCGATATACTTGTCCAACGTCCCTCCCTCGTTCTGAATAATGTCAGTGCACACCGTCAAATACTCGTTCAATAATTCGCCCAACTGCTGCGAGGTCAGCACCTCCGAAAAAGCCGAGAAACTTTGGATGTCAGAGAAGTAAGGCGTGATCACCGCATCGTGCCCCCCCAGCTCGGGGTCCCGTCCTGATTCGATCATCGATTCGACGACCGAGGGAGCGAGGTAGGTGCCGAACATGCCTTTAATGCGCCCCTTGGCCTTCTGTTCATCCACCACCTGCCACGCGACCGCCACCAGCGTCGTCGATAACGCTGAACCCAGCGGTGCAATCAGCGGCAAGACCCAATTCACGCTCTCAAACCAAAAGAATGAGAGATAAACATAAGCCACCATGATGACGAGCCCGGCTCCCCGCGCCAAAACGCTTCGCATGCCTCCGACGATCGACAAAACCGTCACAATTATCGTGAGCAGAAATATCACCCCATAAGTCTGAATGTTGGTCAAACGATTCAAATACTGCCCCGAGAGGATCGTCTTCAGCACGTTACCATGCACTCCCACCTTCGGCACTGGCGCCTGATCAAATGGCGTCGGCGCCAGATCCTGCAGCAGCTTTGAAACCGGGCCGATCAACACGATCGAATCCTGGAATACGTCCTGCGCAAAAAACGCCTCCGCCGTGCTCACCTCCTCCGGATCTTCGGATTCCAAAAACATCGCGTAAACATACACATCCTTGAAACTAATCCTCAAGTTTTGCTCCGAATTCCACGGCGAAAACCAATTGATCTCCAACAATTGCTGATCCCGCAACGGCACTCGGTTTACGACCGCGCCGTCCGCCCCCATAAAGTCCAAGAAATCACCTTCGACTCTTACTCCCGTCTCTAGACTCAGTCCCCAATATCGGCGCAAGATCTCCACTGCCAAATGATAATAAGTGCGCACATTTGAGGGCGCATAAAGCGGCACCACTCGCGTATCCGCATCATACGTATCGATAATCCCGACGCCCCCCGGATGATAAGGAAACGGCTGTCCCACCATAAAATTGGGCAACTCCGGCGCGTGAATCTCTTCCAACGGCGGCAATTCATCCGCCACCAACGGCAAAAACCGCTCCGCGAGTTCGCCGTTGATATCTCGGAACTGACTGCCGGTAAACGACGCCGCCAAAATTACCGGTGGGTCACTGAAAAGAAACCGTCCAAACTCCCGGTTCCCATTGATGAGCTTCTCCATATCGATGGATTCCGAAAACCCGGCATCCGACATCACGATGTCGACCCCCACCACTTTAACCCCCGCTCGTTCGACCAGAGCTTGCGTCACCTTAGCCATATAGTGGCGACTCCACGGCCAGCCCCCGATTTCATTGGGGTCGAGCGCGATGTCATCAATATCGACATAGAGAACCTTAGCGGGAGACGGCAGTTCCCCCCTCACCTTGAACCGCAGATCCATCGCCCAATCCTGGGCCCGATCTAGAAAACCCGACTGGAACATTAAACACCAAACCACCGGAATGGGGAACAGTAGCAGAAACCGAAAAACATGTTTAAATCGATTCATCGGTGAGCTAGATCTGGGCGGGCAAAGCCCTTAAATCGTATCGATTCAAATTGGCCTGGGAAAGGAAGTGCCCAACTCATTCACCCGATTATCCGCCGCCGCCAGCAGTCGGGCTGTTACCATCTTGACTAGTGGTGGCGTTAGTCGTCGTGGAATTTCCGGTCTGGGTTTTAGTTTCTGTTTCCTTCGCGTTCTGATTTTCCGTCTTGGTTTCAGTTGCAGTTTCTGTCCCCTGCGCGTCCTGATTTTCCGGCTTGGTTTCAGTTGCAGTTTCAGCAGTTTTCTCTTCCTGACTCTCTTCTTCGTTCGTTCCGGTGCCATTACCGGTTCCTGTCGAATCACCTGTATTTTCAACGACCGGCACTTGATCCTGTGCAGCGGTCAGCACCACGGCGATGACCGCCTCTACTGATTCTTGGAACGACTGGGTCGCCTGAGCAATTTCTTCAGTGGTCGCCGTGACGGCCACAATAGCAGCAATAGGAGTCAATACCGTGACCACCCCGGTCGTATCATCGACCGCAACGGTGATCTCAACCGACTGTTCACTGGTCACACTGATCGGGGCTGCGGTTGTGCCAGTCGTCACAGTGACCTCAACATCGCCCTCTAGCGTCATTACCGAGAAAAATGCCTGCCCGTTACCATCAGGTCGGTAAACGATCCGAAAAGTCGTGCCCCGAATACCCGCGGCGCCCGCTGGGGTGCTCACCGTAAAGGAGGATCCTAAATCGCTTCGCAACGACTTCACGTTGCCCACCAATTCACCCCGCGTCAGGTGCAGTTTTGTCACCGATTTGGCCTCCGGTTCCATCGTCGCATCCTTAACCGAATACTCCCCGCCGAATGGATCTTGCTGGAAGGTTTCAATATTCAACTCAGAGTCGGCCGCTAAATTAATCGTGGCTCCATTCGAAAAAACTAGAATCACCCGGGATGCCGGCCCCGTCGTCACCACCGTATTATTTTCCGTAATTTTTTCCTCCACGATCTTCTCAACTTGTTCACCACCCTCATTATTTGAGACGAAAACTTGGGTATTTATCCGCGTGAGTCGGATTAGCCCCGAACGCGTTTGGGCAAAAAGTGTCGAGGCTGCGAAAAAGACAGCGCAGAGAAGGAGCCGGGAAAACGTGTTCTTACGCATGGGAAAATTGGGCGAGTTCATGGGAGATCGCGCTCGAAGGACGCAAGAAGAGCTTTCCCATCCGGGTTCCATGGGTCAAGACGCAAGCAGGTGGCTAAAGCTGTCTTTGCTACCGGCATTCCCATGGGGTTCAGGCTGAGATGGAAGGCCTGATAATACCATGCTTCAGCACTGTTTGATGCTAATTTCACCGACTTGCCGAAGGCTAATCCCGCCTCCGACCAACGATCCTGTAAATCCAACGCCGTCCCCAGACGCACCCAACTCTCCCAATTTTCATCGCACAACGCCAACGCCCGCCGCGCCGCCACCTCCGCTTCCACTCCGTATTTCCACGCCATCTCCGGCTCCCAGTTCACTCTCAATGCCCGCGCATAGGCTAGATCACTCCACGCCTGTTCGTGAGCGGGAAACAGCCGAACCGCCTCTTCAAATCTGACCAGTGTCGGTTCGACGACCGCCTGTAGTTCGGCGGGGTCGTCAATCTCAGCAGCGTTATCAATTTTCTCCCGAGCATAAAATCGCGCGCCTTCGCTTTGAAATTTCGGCACCGCCACCACCGCGCCGAACCCGATCAGTCCGATCGCCCCCCCCAGTCCCCATCGAGTCCCCCAACTCCGACTCGGCTCTCGCTTACTTCTCCACGTTTGGGTGAACCAGTCCGCCGCGCCCAATGCGACCAACAAAGCGATAGCCGGAATCTTCAAATGAAAGTCGACCACGGTGCCCAATCCCACCGCGATCAAACCCACCGCCAGCGCAACGGTGATCTCGTTCGTCGGCTTCTGCGTGCTCTTCGCAAATTCCCTCCTCCTCCCTGTCGTCCAAACCGCTCCCGCGCCCAACCCGAAACTCAAGAGGAATCCCACGATTCCGTAATCACTCAACGTATTCAGATAATCGTTATGCGTCCATTGAGGCTCATCCCAAAATCCGAATGGACGATACCGCTCAAAGACAACTTCGTAACTGCCGCCGCCCCGGCCCAACCACGGCGCGTCCCGCCAAGCCTGCCACCCCACCTTCCATAGGATCGGACGAGTCAGTTCCCCCGATTGCTCCACCATCTGGTCAATTCGCTCTCTCGCTGGAGCGATCGCTAAATAGGTCAATCCGACGACCAAGCTCACTAAGAGCGCTGCGACGCCCAACTTCCGCCCACGATCCTTCCAACTCGACGCCACTCCGATCAACGGCCAGACGAGGACCGCCCCACTCAGTGCGATCCAGCCCCCTCGTGAATACGTGAGGAGCAACGCTAAACTGCCTCCGAACCACACCAAGCTCGCGACGAGTTGGCTCGCTCGTGACTGGCCGCGGCGTGGCCACGCGAGGGCTCCCGCAACCGGCAGCACCAAAATCATCCACGCGGCCAAGCTGTTGGGCACGCCAAATGCCCCCCCCGATCGCGTCCAAAACGTTTCGACTTGGAATCGACCGGTCGGAAGCCAATCCGCATTCCCTAGTCGTTGGTAGCTTGCCAGCAGCACCAGCCCCAAGGTAATCGCCGCCCCGCCCCCCCACACGATCCGGCGGGCTGATTTAACCCGCATCACATGCAGGCCAATCATCCACGCCGCCGCCATCCACCCCCAGTGCAACCCATCCAACCACGCTCGTCCCGGCGCGATGGCCACCCACTCTAGATGCACTCCGAGATAAATCAACATCGGCAAAGGCCACCACCAACCACGGGGACAACCAGTCGGTTCGACCACGGTCCAACGCACCACCACGATCGCCAGCGTCACCATCAACCCAGCGAAGGAAACCGCCATCGGCTTCGCCAAAACCCCGCCAAGATGCCAAGTCGTCCACGCCAAATTCAGCACCAAAAAGATCGCCACCACTCGGTCGGTCCAAAGTCCTAGAAAGCGGGGCTGTAACGATACCATTCCAACCACCAAACCGGATTCAGCTCCTCGGCGCCAACGCAAAAAAAGACCACCCTGCCGCAGCAAGATGGTCTGAAATTTGCAACGACGCTCGCGGTCGGAAACTTAAGAGGTCGGAACCGTCGCAATCGTCTGCAACACGCGCCCTGCGATTGCATAGGGATCACCCGATGAATTCGGACGGCGATCCTCGAGGTAACCTCTGTAGGCGTCGTTTTTGACGAAGCTGTGCGGCACTCGGATGGATGCCCCTCGATCGGCAATACCCCACGAGAACTGATCAATCGATTGGGTTTCGTGCAGACCGGTGAGGCGCAGGTGATTATCCGGACCGTAAACTGCGATGTGCTCTTCGCGATACTTGGAGAACGCATCCATGAGTTTGAGGAAGTAGTCCTTGCCCCCGACCTCACGCAAGTAACCCGTCGAAAAGTTACAGTGCATCCCGGAACCATTCCAATCGAGAGGATCGTTGTAAGCACCCAGAATCGGCTTACAGTGGTACTCGATATCGACCCCGTATTGTTCGCCCAACCGTTGCAGGATGTAGCGAGCGACCCACATCTCATCGGCGGCCTTCTTGGAGCCCTTGCCGAAGATTTGGAATTCCCACTGCCCCTTGGCCACTTCAGCGTTGATGCCCTCATGGTTGATCCCGGCATCAAGACAGATATCGAGGTGTTCCTCCACGATGGTGCGGGAAATATCACCCACGTTCTTGTAACCGACACCGGTATAGTAGGTGCCCTGGGGGGCTGGATAACCACCCTCGGGAAAGCCGAGGGGACGACCATCTTGGTAGAAAAAGTATTCCTGCTCGAAGCCAAACCAAGTGTCCTCGTCATCGAGGACCATCGCCCGTGTGTTGGTCGGATGCGGCGAACCATCGGGCATGAGGACTTCGCACATGACGATGAATCCGTTGATCCGGGTAGAGTCCGGATAGAGCCCGACCGGTTTGAGTACACAATCGGAACTCGAACCTTCAGCCTGCTTCGTGGAGCTTCCATCGAAGCCCCATTCTTTGCATTCCGCGAGCGAGAACGTCTCGGGATCGCCGTTGGCGATGAGTGTCTTTCCGCGGAGGCCTGCGACGGGAGAGTAACCGTCGAGCCAGATGTATTCCAGTTTCAGTTTGGCCATAAGAATTGGTTATGAGTGTCGAGTATTTTACTAGGATGAATATCGGTAAACGAAGCTCACCGACTGCTAACGCTGAGGCCGTTGTTACTGGCTGTAGCCCCTAAATCTAAGCATCTCATATGCCAGTTAGAAACAAAATTCATACATACTCGATCCAAAATGACCCACCTGGGATTGATCACCACCTGGTGTCTTCCAAATTTTCATGCAGGCATGACTTGATTAAGCCCATGAATAAAATACGCTTACACCATGCCTGAGGTAAAGGACACTCAACGCGCCACTGTTCATATCGGTTATGATGGGCGCGTTCATAAACAATTCCGCGGTGCTCGGGCCAAGGAGCGATTTGCTAACGAAGTAGCGGTTTTACGCTACCTAACTGAGCGAAATTGCCCATTTGTGCCTCAACTGCTTGATTCAGATTCTCAAAAGCTCTCCATTATCACCACCAATTGCGGATCCATCGTCACTCACCTTAGCGAGGGCAAGCTCGCGTCCTTATTTACGGAACTCGAAACCTTCGGCGTGCGCCACGAAGATCCGTTCGTCCGCAACGTCACTTACCGCTCCACCGATGGCCGTTTTTGCCTCATCGATTTCGAATTCGCCACCGTCCTCGACCAGCCTGAGATTTCCCTCAAACCCAACATCGACCCCGATCCAGCCGACGCCGATGCCTGATCCGTCCAACGCCCCCCCCTTTCCCCCCACAATTTCTTGGTCGGGCCATTCCGACGTCGGCCGCTTTCGCCAAAACAATGAGGACGCTTTCCTCGGCATTCGGTTCAACGGTCACGATGTAGAACATCTCGGTAAAATCGGCGAGGCCTCGCTCTCGGAATCCGATTTCGTTTTCGCCGTAAGTGATGGCATGGGCGGAGCCGCCGCCGGCGAATTTGCCAGTAAAATCACCGTCGAAAAAACGGCCCAACTGCTGCCCCGCAGTTTCCGCCAATCCGCCTCGGGGATGAACTCGGGGTTTAACGATGTTCTGGACGAACTTTTTACTCGCATCCACCAAGCCCTCACCTACCTCGGCAATTCGTACGAAGAATGCCACGGCATGGGCGCGACCCTCAGTCTCGCCTGGTTCACCCCTGGCTGGCTTTATTTCGGGCATGTTGGTGACAGTCGCATCTACTACCTGCCCCAGCACGGTGTCATCAAACAACTGACCCACGATCATACTCGCCCCGGCTACCTGCGCCGACACGGTAAGCTGACTGAGCGGGAAGCCCGCAATCATCCCGCCAAACATGGCCTGCAACAGTCGCTCGGAGCCGGGTTCCAATTCCTTGATCCTCAAATCGGGGCGGTCGGCTGCGAACCGGGCGACCGCTTTCTCATCTGCTCCGATGGCTTGATTGATGGGATCTGGGATCACCGCATCGCAGATATCATGAGAGCCGAAAAAGACCCCGCCGTGGGTCAACTCATCGTCTCCGAAGCCGTGGCCGCTTCCGGGCGAGACAATGTCACCGCGCTCGTGATTGATGTCGCCCCATGATTGAACCGCCGGCTGCGACTCTCCTCTTCATCTACGGCACTTTAAAACGCGGTGGCACAAATCATCGCGTAATCGCCGACCAAAACTACCTCGGCGAAGCCCGCACTCGACCGGGATACCGACTTTTTATCGTCGCCGACTATCCGGGACTGGTGCGTGATCAGTCTGACCAGCGCGGCGTTCTTGGAGAAATTTGGTCCGTCAATCCTCCCAAACTCGACGAACTCGACGCGTTCGAAGGCGTAGCGGAAAAACTCTATCGGCGGGATCCGATCCCCCTCCTTCCACCCTACGATACTCGCAACGTGCAAACCTACCTTTACCTCCGCCCGGTCCGAGGGCGGCACCCGATCATAGGCGGCTGTTGGCCTCCCCGGCCATTCCGCTAATCTAGAGCCTGTCCCACGGACCCAAATGGCTTTTTAGTAAATATTTAAGTGGATCTCAAGGAGGCTAAAAACGACCATTTTGGCCAAATTTAGGCAAATAGGCTCACTATAATTTCACTCGGCAAATGCCCTTCTTTCCGACAGAGCGATTTTAGCAAATGTGCCGCCCTTTGTCGATCAATGGCATGACCGATCAATTTTGATTGGATCCCTCGTTAAACCAAGCGGTTAGCGGTGTTTAGTCCCATTCCAAATCTGGATCACAGATTGCGTGAAGTGCTGATGGCCGTAAGAATTCGAGACAATATGGCACTCGTGGGAAAATCCCAGTTTTTGGGACAGGCTCTAATCTACCGTCTTCGTCCCCAGCTCGGTTTTCAAAACCGCCGCCGGCACGCGTCGAACCGATTCGAATCGAGCGCGAAAAAGCTCATCCAACGTGTCTTTCACTTTCTTCGGAATTCCCGCGACGATGTCATCCAGTTTCGGTAACGGTCCACCCTGCAGCGTGTTGTCTTTACCCGCCCGTGATCTAGGTTGAGGCGACGAGCTTTCGCGCTGCGCCATTTCAGTCCGCATCGCATCTTCGACTGCTGCGTTCGGCCATTCCGGCACCGCATCATCGTCACCGTCCTCAGATTCGAAATCAACGACCTTCGGGGGCGGAGGAGGCGCCGCTACCGCGATCTTTGCCTTCCGATCCAATGCACTCCGCACTTCAATCGGAGCCGCTGCCAGATTGCCTGATCGCGCATTCGCCGCGAGTTGCTCCGCCTTGAACACCGATTGCAGTCGGGAATCTAACTGATCAATTAGGACTTTTTTTTTTCGTCGCCGTTCGACTCCGGAGCCGCTTCGGCCAGGGCCGCCAACTCTTTGATCAAACTGTCAATCGCTCGCGACCGACTTGCTTCCACCGCCTTCAAAAGGGTCACCTCCAGATTGATTTTCTCCGCCAAGCCCAACTTTACGCCACCCTCACCCTCCCTCAAAGCATCCAGCAACCGCGTAATCTGTTCGGTGGTCAATTCATGACCCAACTGCGCACTCTTACCTCCACTGGCGATCGCGTGCAACAGGGCCTCCCGCACCACTACCTGAAGGTCAGCGAGCAACCGAACTAAATCGCGGCCGGCGTCGTCGCACTGATCCACTACTGCAATCAGCTTTTGGTGGTCGCCAGCAGCAATCGCTCCCGCCAGCTCCGCCAACTTCTCCGCCGAGACCAATCCATAAACTTCGAGCACATCAGGCTCACCAATTTCGCTGCCACAGAACGAAATCATTTGATCAAAAATTGATTGAGCATCTCGCATGCCCCCATCGGCCATTCGCGCAATACATTTTAGCGCCTCACCCGTCACCGCGACTTTCTCATCATCGGCAATCTTCTGCAGACGTTCGACGATGATATCCGGCGGAATCGGCTTCAGATCAAAACGCTGACAACGCGATATGATCGTCGGCAAAACCTTCTGCGGTTCCGTCGTCGCAAACACGAACTTAACGTGCGACGGCGGCTCCTCCAACGTCTTCAGCAGCGCATTAAACGCCTGCGTCGAAAGCATGTGCACCTCGTCGATAATATAGACCTTAAACTTTCCTTGGGCCGGCGCATATTGCACGGTCTCACGCAAGTCTCTGACTTGGTCGACGCCGTTATTCGAAGCTCCATCGATTTCAATCACGTCGAGGTGAGAGCCTTCCGCGATCGACACACAGGCCGGATCCGCCGGATCAAAATCTGCGTTCGGCCCGTCCGAGCAATTTAATGCCTTCGCAAAAATCCGTGCGGTCGAGGTTTTCCCCGTGCCTCGCGGCCCCACGAACAGGTAAGCGTGCGCAATGCGCTCCCGCTTGATCGCGTTGCGCAATGTGCGCACCACATGATCTTGGCCGACCAGATCCTCGAAGGTCTGCGGACGCCACTTACGGGCAATGACTTGGTAACCGGTGGAAGACAATTGTAGGGGAAGCGGATCAGATCCAAATTCGAAAAACCAAAATTAAAAAAGAGGTGGCCAGGCACTCCACGGCACTAGGAGAACGTCGCTACCGTTGCTACCTTCCGGTCCTGGCGGAATTCACGCGTCTACCCATGCATGGCGCCTGGCCAATGCGGACCTTGAAGGATGTCTCGGCTCCGATTCAACGAGAAACTTCAATAGTTACCAAACCTCTCCGCCAATTCCGCTTGATAGAGCTTGTTCATTCCGAGTCTGACGGCCGCAGTCACGATGGTCTGAAGCTCCACTTCAGGGACACCTTCCGCTGCAGCGCGATCAAAATAGGCGGTGGACGGTACTCGGGGACCGGCGGGACTGACCACCGAAATCACCCCTCGTTTAAGTCCTCGAGCGGTCGCCCAACCATCGAGCTTTGCCTGCCTATCCGCAGGCACCAACCACATCACCCCCCACGTCACCGCTTCTAGGTCGGGTTTCAGATTAGCGATCCCACGCTCGGTGAACGTGAGTCTCTGTTCGTCAGCCCGGGCGAGCCCCATGACTTCACAACGCTCGTCCAACTCCGCCATCTTTCCTTCATCCAGCAGAGCCCCAAACGCGAAAAACAGAAAACCTCCCGAAGTCATGTGTTTAATAGCATTGATTGGATTTTTTCAACTATCCCTGCTACCGGCCAGAGTCTCCCCACTCCTTCGTAACCACACGCCAACATCCCCTCTTCCGGACCAATAAACTCCGCGCCTCTCTCTTTCAGTTTGGCCACGTTTTCCATCGTCGCTGGATGCGTCCACATTTTACCGTTCATCGCCGGAGCGATCAAAATCGGGCAACGCGCCACCAAGTGCAGCGAACCGAGGAAATCTGGCGCCAAACCTTGCGCAAACTGCGCAATCACATCGGCCGTCGCTGGCGCCACGACCAATAAATCAGCTCGATCAGCCAAATCCACATGTCCGGGCTGCCAACCTTGCCCCTCTTCCCACAAATCCTCCGCCACGGGTTGCCGCGCGAGGGTTTGCAGCGTCAACGGGGTGATAAATTTGGACCCGCCTTCCGTAAGGATCGGATGCACTGCAGCACCCAGTTTCCGCAACTGACTCACCAGATCAGCTGCTTTATAAGCGGCGATTGATCCTGTGACTCCAAGCACTATGGTTTTGCCTGCAATTGGCGACGACATTATAATCAATAGAATGAGACTATTCCGGCGGCACAAGCGTGGTATTTGCCAATGATTTACGGCTGACCTAAAACCGGAGGGGGTAGCGGTGGAGATTCATTTCGAGGTTTCTCATCATCATCTCGGAGACGCGGCCCCCGACGTTCCGTCATATTCTTCCAATGCTCGCGCTGTCGCGCCTGCATTTTGTCGTAAATCATTTTCTGCTCCGGAGTGAGGATCGCGCTAATCGCCTTTTCCATTGCCCGCATCATGTCGACGCTTTCACGCCGAGTCTGGCGAAGATCTTCCCAAGTAGAATCAACGAACGGTTTGATCGACGCCCGCTGTGCCGCAGTGAGTTCGAGACCATCAGAAAGTCGCTCCATCATCCTGGGCGTAAATTGGTCCGATGCCCGACCATCTTTGACGACCGATTTAACGACTCGCAACGAAATGAACCCACCCGTGACTCCGCCCGCCAGAAATACTCCGGCAAAAATAAACCAAATCGGCCATACGCGTGCACCTTTCATGACAAATCAAACAAAGTGGCCACCGGGTCGTGCGCGGTCATCAAATCATCTTCGATTGCTTGCGTGACGGATTGCAGGTTCACCACGACCGCCACCGCCGCGATACCACCAGCCAGCGCGAGTGCTCGCCAAGCCCGGCGTTCGATTAGGGCCATGAGCGAGTCACGGGCATTACCGATTGCGGCCCGTGCGACCACGCGAGTCGCAAAACCCAAAGGCACTGTGATCTCTTCTTGGTTAGATTGCGTGATCTCCGAGGCCTCCCTCGCTCGATCCATCAAACGGTCGAGTGCTGTAGTGTTCTTCTTCATGAGCGTTCCTGTGAGTCCAATTCTTTTAGTAGTTTTTGCAATTTTTTGCGGGCACGAAAAGCCCGGACCTTGATTAAGGTGCCATTCCAGCCGGTAAGTTCACTTATCTCCACCAGCGTTTTCTGTTCCAAATCCAGTAATTGGATCACCATTCGATCATCCGGCTTCAGCTGATCCATCAGTTTGCCCAGGAGTTCCTTCGCCTCCAACACATCTCCCGCCTGCTCTGCGTTGTCATCCGCTGTCACCACTTGCACCATCTCGGCCTCGCCTTCGGACAAATCGGCCCAACGCAATTCCGGCCGACGCTGCTGCTTGCGCAACTCATCGATACACGTCGTCACCGCGATCCGGGAAATCCAATGCGTAAACGGCACATCGCCCCGGTATTGATCGAGTCTCGTGAACATTTTCAAAAAGACCTCCTGCGCCATATCCTCTTCGGCCATGCGCCGGGGCAACCGCCCTCGCACAATCCGGATAACCTGCGGATAAAGATGATCAACCAGCTCGCGAGCGGCTTCTTGGTCGTTTCCCCGCACCTGCACCAAACACGCCGGAATATCGAAAGATTCGGGGTCAGATGACATTGGGAAACGTTAGAACTCGCATACACATTTGGAGAGACGTCCCCTTTCTTTCTAAGTTACACGCCCACTGCAAATCTTTGCGCCCCCTCCCTTGACTCGCATGAGTCTCCGGTCGATAACCCCTCCCAATGCGACTTATCGCAACCAAGCTACTACGACTTAGCTAGACGCACGATCCGCGAGGGTCCCCCTGCGGGATTGATTGTGCGTCCACTCCCTCCCTGCTAAAGTAGCGCCCACCATCAATCCGATGGTTTGTGGGCTTCCCCCCCGCCTGTCCTTGCTGCCGTCTTTTAATTTCTTTTCCCATGTCCGTCTCGTCTCCTTACCTGAAATATCGCCCGTTTCCTCCCCTTGATTTGCCCGATCGGCAATGGCCCAGTCGCACCCTCACTCATGCGCCCATCTGGTGCAGCGTCGATCTGCGCGATGGCAACCAAGCCCTCGCTCAACCCATGAGCGTCGAGGAGAAGCTCGAATATTTCGACCTGCTGGTTCGCATCGGCTTCACCCAAATCGAGGTGGGCTTCCCTTCCGCGTCCCAAATCGAATTCGATTTCTGCCGCCGCCTCATCGAGGAAAACTGTATTCCCGCCAACGTCTCGATTCAAATCCTCTGTCAATGCCGCGAAGATTTGATCAACCGATCCTGCGAAGCCATCGCCGGAGCGCCCAACGTCATCTTCCACCTCTACAACTCCACCTCCCCCGCCCAGCGGAAATACGTCTTCAACGCGGACCGCGAAGCGGTTAAGGGCATCGCCACCAAAGCAATCACCCTGCTCAAGGACCGTGCTCCCGCACTGACCGCCGCCGGCACTCGCCTACAACTGGAGTATTCCCCCGAGAGCTTCACCAGCACCGAATTGGACTTCGCGTTGGAGATCTGCGAAGCGGTCACCGACGTTTGGCAGCCCACCGTCGACAATAAAATCATCCTCAATCTCCCCGCCACGGTAGAATACGCTACACCCAATGTGCACGCCGATCAAATCGAGTGGATGTGCCAAAACCTCACGCGACGCGATCTGTCCATCGTCTCCCTCCACACTCACAACGATCGTGGCACCGGCATCGCCGCCACCGAATTAGGCCTCCTCGCCGGCGCCGACCGCGTCGAAGGCACCCTCTTCGGCAACGGTGAACGCACCGGCAATCTCGATATCGTCGTCGTCGCGTTAAACATGATGACGCACGGTATCGATTCTCAGTTGGATTTCTCCAACCTCACCGAGATCCGAGAGGTCTACGAACGCACCACCCGGATGGAAGTGCCTTCCCGTCAGCCCTACGCCGGCGAACTCGTCTTCACTGCCTTTTCCGGTTCGCACCAAGACGCCATCAAGAAATCCTGGGATCAACAAACGCCCGGCCATCCTTGGGACGTCCTCTACATTCCCGTCGATCCGGCGGATATCGGTCGTAACTACAAAGCGATTATTCGGATCAACTCCCAATCCGGCAAAGGGGGCGTCGCCTACGTGCTCGAACAGGAATACGGCTACACGCTCCCGAAAGCGATGCATCGTGAATTTGGCCCCGTGATCAACCGTCTGGCCGACACCAAAGGCACCGAACTCGCCGCCGCCGATGTGCTCGAAGCCTTCCAAACGGAATACGTCGATCGCACCTCGCCCATCGAGGTACTCGACTTCCGCACCACCGAGAAGGCGCAAGTGGTTTCGTGCGAAGCCGACCTGATCATCAACGGGATCCCTCGGACCATTTTGGGATCGGGCAATGGTCCCATCAACGCATTCGTCAACGCCGTGCGAGCCGAAGGGATTCTCCAATTCGAATTCCTCAGTTACGCCGAACACTCCCTCGGCACCGGCGCCAGCGCCCAAGCGGTGAGCTACATTCAAATTCAACCACTCGATGGCACCGCCCTTTTCGGGGCCGGCATCGCCACCAGTATCGACCTCGCTTCGATCAAAGGCGTGACCAGCGCCATGAATCGCGCCCTCGCCCGCTAAAAACCAAGTCCGCCCTCCTGTAGGGGCGTGGCTTGACCGCGCCCCTTCCCCCTGTAGGGGCGTGGCTTGACCACGCCCCTTCCCCCCCCTGTAGGGGCGTGGCTTGACCACGCCCGCTCCCCCTGTAGGGGCGTGGCTTGACCACGCCCGCTCCCCCTGTAGGGGCGTGGCTTGACCACGCCCGCTCCCCCTGTAGGGGCGTGGCTTGACCACGCCCGCTCCCCCTGTAGGGGCGTGGCTTGACC
>Ga0209491_10000391_pt1 | contig 86912 bp, 78 predicted proteins | sample BON02_FD_187213 | JGI IMG/M metagenome (GOLD analysis project Ga0209491, IMG submission 187213) | Freshwater microbial communities from Lake Bonney liftoff mats and glacier meltwater in Antarctica - BON-02 (SPAdes) (version 2) | ecosystem: Environmental > Aquatic > Freshwater > Ice > Glacier...
TCTACCGAGAAGGCTTCTTTCACATCTTCTAATTTGGCTTGGCTACCCAGTTTAGCAATGGCTGTAAAGCGTTCGGCTGCGGTTCGTGTGCTTTCGCCTTCGCCCAATACATAAGTGTAGCGTTTGGGTTCGGTTTTAATTTTTACAAATTCTCCGTCTGCATCATAACCTGTTAATTCCGAAACATAAGTAAAACGCCATTTAGGGCTTTCGGGTCGGTGATAAGCAATAAAAGCCGCATCAATATCTTTCCAATATTTGCGAAGCAAATTTCGCAAGCCTACACGGTTTCGTTCTAAAATAATACCCTGTGCTAAAGTAACTTCATATACTGCAATTTGGCGTTCAATTCCGTTTTCGTTGAGTGTAATGTAGCCCAACTTTTGAACTTGCGAAGCTACATTGCTGTCAATGCCTGTTAGTATTTCAGGTGTTGCAAGCAAACGAGTATTAGCAAATGCTTCGCCCAAAAATTGTTTCCAATTGCTTTGACTGTAGCGTTGCTTAAATAGGGTATGAATTTGTTCGTATGTCATTATTCTGTTTCTTTGATGTTGAAATATTGATTTAATTTTAGCGTAATTTCGGCTGAGCTAGGCAATAGATTTTGATATTGGACTGGCAGTTTTTCTGATGTGTTATAAGTAGCCACACCAATAGGCATTATGCTTGTTTTTAGCGAATATTCCACAATCGTTCTGTCTTTACTCTTACAAATGATAATGCCTATGGCTTCGTTTTCGTGTGGCAATTTAATTGTATCGTTTAAAACCGAAAGATAAAACTCCATTTTGCCTTTGTACTCTGGCAAAAACTCTCCAATTTTTAATTCAATGGCAACAAGGCATTGCAGCTGACGATGATAAAGCAGTAAATCAATAAAATATTCTTTATCGCTTATTTCAACTTTATACTGGTTTCCTACAAAGGTGAAATTGTGCCCTAATTCTAATAAAAAATTTCTAATATTTTTGACAAGAGCTTGTTCTAGTTCACTCTCCGAATGTTCATCAGCTAAATTCAAAAAATCAAAAGTATATTCATCTTTTACCGCCAAATTTGCTTGATTTTGAATAGCTTCTGGTAAAGTGGTATCAAAGTTAGTTTGATTCAGTAGGTATTTTTCAAAAGTTTTATTTTCAATTTGATGAATTAAAACGTTCTTAGTCCAACCAAATTTTTTGGTAGAAAGAATGTAAAATTGGCGTTCTTGGTTGTTTTTACATTTTTTTAAAATGCTGATATGTTTGCTCCAGCTAATTTCTCGTACCAGTGGTACGAGAAATTCAACAGCTTGATATTCAGTATAAAACTGTGCCATTATCCATAAATTACCTACTGAAAAACCACCAATACCAGGAAACTCATTTTGCAATTCTTTAGATAGAGCAGGAACTATAGCTTTACCCCAGTTTTCGGATTGTTTTTCAGCAATTGATTTACCAATTTCCCAATACAAATTAATGAGTTGCGTATTTACAACCTTTAATGCTTCGTATTGTGCCGCTCGAACTTTTTGTTTTATTTCAGCTATGAAATTATGCTGTATTAGTTCCATTATTCAAAAGATTCTGAAATGATTAAAACTGGTTTTTCTACTTTACCTTTTTTGCCTTTTTGAGCATCACTTAAATCGACATTGTATTGTGCTGCAATTTTATCTATTTCGGCTAAGGCTATATTCAGGTTTGCTTTTCGCTTTTGCAAGCGGTCAATTTCGGTTGGCAAATTGGTGTATTTACCAATGTCAATAAGAATTACAATTTTTTGTATGTTCTCTTTTTGTTTTTCATTTACCTGCGGATATTTCACCAAGTCTGATAAAAATTTTTTTGCCCTTTGCGCCACACCGCCCAAGGCTTCGGGGTCGGTTTGCGATTGTGCAATTTTATGTTCCAAAGTTTCAAAATGTTGCAATGCCTTGTTTACGTGTTCGTGGTGGGTTTCAATTAATGGAACACACTTTTCTTTTTCGTCAGCCGAAAATATTTTGAATGCTTCAATGGGTGTAATTTCTTTTGGTTGGTTGTTACTATCAACCCAATAGAATTCAAATTTTTTATCAGTCTTTAAAAACGCTGCTGTTCCGTTCTGCAGTTCGGGTTTCTTAATTTCTGCTGAACTTCTACCTGCTCTTGATTTTAAAGGCAGTTTTTTAATCTTGTCGAACCAAGAACGATTGTTCTTTTTAAAGTGTCTTAGAAAGTAAAGGAACTTTAAGCGTTCATCTTCTTCTTCCTTATAATTTCCGCTAAATAGTTTTACTTCATCCAAAATTTCATCCGTTGAAAAAACTTGATTGTCTTCGCCAAATGCAGTATGAAATGCTTGGATTTTCATAAAAGCAGTTTTGTTTAATCGTATTTGCGAATCGCCTTGTGCCGAAGGATAGAATACATAATTGTAAATAGCACTGGCTTTAGTTCCAATACGATTTACACGCCCAATCCTCTGCATTAGCTTGGTAGAATTCCAAGGTGTGTCGTAGTGAATAACTACGTTAGAACGGTGCAAGTTTACACCTTCTGCTAAAACTTCGGTGGTAACGATGATATTATATTCACTCACTTGTTTGTCAGCCGCCCAGTTTGCATCAAAGTTGGTTACAATGGTGTCATACATTTGTTTTCTGTTAGCAGCCGAAATAACCAATACATCTTTTCTTCCTGCATCGTCTAAAGCCTTTGCTAAATAATCAACCGTATCTTTTGATTCGGAGAAGATTACAAGTTTACCTTCTAAATTGGTTTTCTTATTGAGAAATTGTTTTGTCAGTTCGCTAAGAAATATTTTTAGTTTTGGATCATCATCAATGGCATTCCATCCTTTTACCAATTCTTTTAAAAGTTTAGAATCCTTTTTTAAACTTTCAATAAAACCATCTTTGAAATCTGAACTTTTAAAGGTTTGGTTCTTCGGATTTTCTTCACTTAAGCGTTCAATGTAAGTTTCAATATCTTCTTGCGACCAACCGTCATTTAATAGTTTGTTTACATTGGTGTCGGGAGCAATAAACACTTTGTTGTTATCAAACATATCAATCATTCTATCGGTTGCTGTTTGAAAATTTCCTAATGATTTTTTGAAAGCATAAAAACTACTTTCCAATCGTTTTATCAATTGGGTTTTCATTATAAATGCTAAGGATTTGGAAACCGTTTCTGCATTTTCGTAATACTTGTCTTGTATGTCTTGTTTCAAGCCTGCAATGGCTTGGTAACGGCTGTATTTTAATTTGTCTTCGTCTGTGAGGTAGAAAACTGTTTTATGAAATAATTCATTTAGTTTTTCATCCATCAAATATTCCACTTTTTTAGGTGGTTCCACTTTTGGAAACTTAATACCTTGCTCGTCTAAGTCAATTTTATATTCAGGAATATTTTCAAGGTCGGTTCTGGTTCTGCGAATGGTAATTGGTTCAATTACATTCTTGCGGATTTTTCCATAAATGGTTCTTAGTTTGTTTACATCTAATTCATCAAAACGCTTTAGCGTTTTGTATTGCTCCATTAAAGGTGCAAAGAATGAAGTTAGGTTTGTAATTGGAAGCGTTGACTGTCTTGCATCCTGAAACATTTGAATTTGATAAAAAATGTCGTCAGGTCTGTTGTTCAATGGAGTTGCAGAAACTAAAATTACTTTTTTCTGTATGCCTTCAATCAATCCTTTGTTTGCTCTTGGGCTTTTGCAAATCAATTGTAGGTTTTGAAATGCACCAGTTAAGTAGTTGCGAAACTTGTGTGCTTCGTCCACAATTACCAAATCATAATCTTCTTTATTCCAATAATCCTGATGTCCATCTAATATTTTTTCAAGACTACCATTTGTAATGAATTTGGTGTATTTGTCTAATTGAAAATCTTTAAAAGTATTTTTCCAGTTTTTCTCAACTGCTGGAGGATACACAACTAAAATTTTGGTATTGTCTCTGCCGTTTTGCAATACAAACTTTTTTGCCACCATTGCAGCAATTACAGTTTTACCCAAACCTACTACATCAGCCAACATAAAACCGTTGTGTTTTAGTAGCATATTAAAACCTTCGTTTACTGCATCAACTTGGTAAGAAAGTTTTTTGAAGTTCTGCGGTAAGTCGCCCACGGAATCTGGGTCGTAGTCAATATTTTTTCCGAAATATTCAGTTAATAATTTTATGTAAAGTTCAAAGGGTGTTATTTCTTCATTGAGGTATGTTTCTTTTTTGATGTTTTGAATGTCAACTGGCAAAATATCCACCGATTCAGCCCACAACTTTTCAAATTCTGAAGTTGCAAATTTTACTTCTTCGTGGTCGTTTAATTGAACATTAAATTCATAGTTGTAAAAATTACCGCCACCAAGTCCAGCGTCTGTCAAGTTTGATGAACCTGTTATTGCTGTTGCAGGTGTATGTTCGTTAAAAGGTTCTGGTCGTAAAATATAAACTTTGGCGTGTATCTTTTTTTCGGGGTGAGCTTTGATTTGAATTTTCTTTTCAATCAGGTCGTCAATAAATTGAAGAATTCCTTTTTCGGTGTCTTTGTCGTAGTTCGCTTTTTCAATGTCTTCCTGAATTTTATTGATGAAATCTTCTTTGGTCTTTTCGTGATTTTTAAAAAATTCAAGTCCTTCTTTTTGAGCATCAGCAAGCATTTTGTCAATATTGATGCCTACTAAAATTCTAATATTTGGAACTTTATTTAAAAACGGTCTGATGCGGAAATAGCCTGATGCTCTGAAGTAGCCGACTAAAGCGTCAAAGTATTGTATGTTGGGATTGTATGTAAAAACCCCTTCAAACTTTTTGATTAAGGTGTTTTCTTCGCTATTAGTAAAAAACTTTGTTGACATATATTCTTAAATTCTTAGGTCGTTAAAATATGGATTATTATTGGTGCGTTGGCAAAAAAAACGGCTTCCCGAAAAAAAATCGGGACAGGCTTTTTGGTTTTGCAGAAGGGTGGGCTTGTGTATCGGGCATAACCAAATGTGCCACTTGTGCGGCTGTCTAAAATTGTTTTTAAAAATGCGGGTGGGGGCAAAAATAAAAAACATAGGGTAGTGCAGCGTGTCGGTTTAGAAGCTGTCCGTTTGCAATATCGTTTACTATGTCTTTGGTCACCTGTCAAAATGGTTTACTTTTTTCTGGTTTAAGTCGTTTGTTTGTTGTTGTCGGGTCGTCCTTTACACTTGCTGCCAACATCAGTCCGTCTCAATACTCCCATTGCTTTGCAAACATAATCTTTTTTGATTGATTTTAAGCACCTTTAAGAAAGGTTATACTGTGCTTTTTCTCGTTTTCATCTTTGCAAAAAAACATAAATCCCATAAATCTTTGCGGAGCACAGTTTTCTAGACAGCAATCTGGATTGATTAAAACGAAGTAGAATTTCGTTTTAATACTTACTTATTAGGCTTAGTCTTTTATTTTATGTACCTTTTTTCATGTGTTCAATTGCCCCAGAATTTGCTTTCCTATTCATCATTTTTAGTATAAATTTCTTTAAAAAGTTAGGTGGCATTTTATATCCTTTTGCCATTCTTCGACCCATTTCAGCATATTCTTCTTTTCTTGCGGGAGTAGTTCCCAAACCATCAACATATCTATTAAACATACAAAATGCTGCTGCTATCAAAACTGCATCGTGTATTTCTTCATCTGTTGCACCACTTAATTTAGCAATTTCAATATCTTCTTTCGTTACGAGTTTGCCACTTTTTTGAACTTTCCCGGCAATTTTCAAAAGATGCTTCAATTTCTCAGTAATATTCGCGGTATCAATATTCTCTATTATGCAGCTAACAGTTTTCCCATTGTCATCTAAGTGTGCATTTGCCGCAGCAGAATGAGACAAATGACAAAATTCGCATTCATTTAAATAAGAAACATAAGAAGCTATCAATTCTCTTTCCCCTGAGCTAAGCGGTGAAGTTTCGATTAAAAGTGCGTTTGCCAAGTTTGACAATGCGTTGCCTGTACTATTTTTGTAAAACAGAAGTTCTACAATACCAGGTTGTTTTATTCCTGTATTAATGTATGCCATATATAATTAATTTCAATTTGTAACAATTTTAGATTTCGCCCTGCTTAAGTCCGCATCAGATCTAACATTGCTTTGCAAACATAATCTTTTTTGCCTGATTTTTAGCACATTTAAGAAAGGTTATTTGGTTTTACAAATTTTTAAAATTATCTGTCGGTATAATTTCGTTTAAACAATCATTTTAACAATGTAACCGTTCCGTTTTTATAACTGGTTGAGCCGTTTTTAAATTTATAGGTTATTTTATATAAATACGCTCCTTCTTGACATGGAGATTTTTTATAAGTGCCATCCCAGGCGTCCTTTAGCTGATTACTTTCATAAATCTTTTCTCCCCATCTATTGAATATAGTTAAATCATAAAATGCTATATCGCAACCTGCTAATATTTGAAAATTATCGTTTATACCATCTTTGTTTGGCGAAAACGCATTAGGCACAAAAATAGTATTGCATTTGGGGCAAACAATTAAAGTAAAATTGGCATTTAAAGTGTCTATTTTGCAATTGAAATTTACAATTGCTCTAACATTTATATTTTTTGCATTATCTGTTTTCAAAACGGCATTATTGCTTTTTTGATCATACAAAATGTTGCCACTTAGGTCTGTTATTAGCCAGTCAATTGAAGTATAGGCGTCATTTGTTATTATTTTCAATTTGATTTCTTCTTGAACACAAGTATCGCTGATACTAATTTTACCGCTACAATCGCAATCAAATATTCTAAATCTTTTGGAAGCGAAATAGTTTTTACAGTTCTCAGTAACCATTGCTTCAAGTATATATTCACCTATTTTTAAATTGGAGAGATTAAAAGATAAAGAGTTACTAATTAAGGTTGTGTCAGGCTTAGTTAAGTTAATAAGTTTCCAATTAATAGATGTTGGATTATTTATTCCAATTAAAATTGCCTTTTCTATATTTTCGATGCAGGTATCGTTAATTGAAATAATAACAGAATCCAATATAATTATGGGTTCCTTTAACTTTACAGGTACTAGTTGAGGTAAATTGTAAACTCCAAAGCTTCCGCCTACTAATTTTATTTGTTCGGGCACAAAGTTGCAATTATTTCCAATTTCATTAGGATTGTTAATGCAGTGCAAAAACCTTTGTGTAGTTTCTACTAAATAAATTTTTTCATCTTCATTTAATTGTAGGCCTCCTAAATAATAAGTTCTATTTGGTATAGGTGGTGCTAAAGGGACAGTATAAATTGTTTGTAGAGAAGCATTTATATCTATTTCGGAGCCAGCAGATAAATTAACTTGAAAAACCCTACTTGGAAATAGAAAACTAGAGATGTATAAAATATTACTATTGGAAGAAAATGCGCTTCCATAACACCAAGGCAGGTTTTTAATGATTATTATATCGGAAATACGCCCCGTACAATTGTCAAAATTATATACTTCAACTGGTCCAGATATATTTGGCCAGTTATTATTAGTAACAATGTTACTAACTGAAACTTTTTTACCATTTGGATTGAGTTTGATGTAGGACGCAAAATCAGAGTTACTTCCCCAAACCCGGCCAATATTACTTTTTTTTACATTTACGCCAATTCCTGTTTTGTTAATTTCAAAGCTTAAAAAAGTATTGCTTGACCTTTCGTGTGCCAATAACCAATATCCTGAACTATCATTGTTGTAGGTGTAAGTTAGCCCTTCGCTTACATTTGCATATAAAAGAATGTTTTTTTGTCCAGCCACCACGCCACCTAGGCCATTGTTTAAGTCCATATTTATAACATTGTAATACAGGCCACTGCCAGTTGTATTAAAAGATGGTGTTGTAAATAGCAAATAATGATTGTCTAAACTTGGATGTGGTAAAATAAGGGCGCCTTGGGTGGATGATTCATTTCCATTTAAACTATCGCCATTTTGAAGCATATCGCCATTTTTGTCCATTATGGTTACGCCATTGGTATAGCACATTAATTCACCAGTATTGGGATTAGATAAAGTTGCACAAGCTTCAATACTCGAAAAAATAGAAACCTGTGGATTAATATTGCCATTGTTAAATTCAGTTCGTGCATTGCGTCCAAAAATCCAATTATTGTTTTGTTTTGTAGTTTGGGCATACACAGAATTAAACCCCAATAAAATTGTAGAATAATAGAGAACTATATTTTTAATTTGTCTTCTCATTGGTTTTGTCTTTACAATTGGCTAACGTCAGTCCGCCTAAAAACTCCCATTTCTTTTGCAAATATAATCTTTTTAGACTCATTTTAAGCACATTTAGGAAAGGTTATGCTGCGCTTTTTAAAATTATGGGTTAGATATTATGAACATTTAGTGGTCTGGTAGAAGCTGATTTTAAGTTTGTGTCGGGCGGTTTTTTCAAACCAAAAAGGCAAGCTCTTTTAGGCACTTTTTGAGCAGATTGTGGTCTAAAATGTTCATTATTCTGCGCAAATTGAATGCAGTAAATACGTATCGTTTCGTCATAAAACCGCCCACGTTTTATGCTTAATAAACCCAGTAAATGGTGTAGTAATTAGACAGTTTGACGGTTTGCAGCTACAAGATTTGGCGATTTAGAAGCACTAAACTGTCTGCCTCCACTCCCGATTGCTATCGGGATTGATACGAAGCACAAAGCTTCATTTACCACTGAACCGCCAATTTTTTCTAGGTGCTGTGCTTGGTGCACAACTACAAAAACGAGGTAATTAAGCTAAAAATATAGAAAATGAAAAAATAAAAACTGCTGAATATCAACCTATTGAAAAATTAAATCTTGCGAAAAATTTAGATAAATTCGCTATATTTAAGTTGCGCAACAAGCACAGCTGTTATAGGGCGTTTTTTTATTTCTTTCGTTCTGTAAATACATAGAGTAACATATGGGTCTTCTTTTTTGAGTTTAATTCGTCAGGTCCGGTATAAATGTAATTTACCTTTAAGTCGGTGTGGGTCTCTTCAAAGGTTTTAATTGTGTTTTCCAATGTGATTTTGTCGCCCAAAAAAGGAACATCAAACTTATAAACACCTTCAACTACTTCTTCTCCTTGCAATGGTTTTGTCTTGTTAGCGTAACTGCCTTTTGCAAAGTCCACAATAGAATAGGAAGTAATGACGGTCAATACTGCACCGACCAATAAACCAATTTTAATGTCTTTGGACATTGTAAATTTCATTACTCTTTCATCTGTCAATGAATTGTATTTGTAAATAACCCAAGAAACGACCAATATCATCCAAAATATGGTGTGTTCAAGTAATGTAAATCGGTCGCCAAAAACTTGGTCGCCAATTGAAAAGAAACTGAAAGTAAGAATTGCGATTCCTATGCCACGATAAAACCATTGCTCCGCAATTTTGTCTTTGCTATTGTAAAGGTTAAATAAGGAAAATGCAAAACAAGCAAAGGCAACTATTTCTAAAAATGAAATTCCTGCTAATGCTATTGTCGCAAAGATTGGGTCAGTTACTCCCAATGAAGCAAAGAATTTTATGAATAGCGTATAGAAGTCTGCCCCAACCCAAAAAGGATAAACGTCTGGAACAATTTTGTCAATAACGGTTGTAGCATAAAACAATGTCCAATGAATAAGGATTAAGTATTGTATTAATTTCTTCTCTTTCATTTTTTCTCAGTTTGAATGTAAATAATTAGTCCGTCAGATTCTCCTAATCGCAACTGTGTTGGTGCTGTGTATATGTAAGTGATTTTTTCAGTTGGGTTGTCTGTTTTGAATTTTGCAATTGAGTTTTCAAATGCGTTGCTACCAGCAAGAAATGGAAACTGAATTTTGTATTTGTTATCGGTTATTTGTTCCGCACTAACTGCTTGGGTTCTTTCTACAAACGAAGTATGATTGTGCCAAAAAATTGAAAAAGTTGTTACAGCAGTTATTGCAACAACAAAAATGGTTGAAGCAATAAACTGTTTTTTACCAATTGAAAAATTATCAAAGAGTTGGATTTTGTCCACTCGAATAAAAATTATCCAAGATAACAAAGCAATAAACCAAAATAAACCGTGTTCTAAAAGTTCAAAATGGTCACCAAATACTTGGTCGCCAACAGTAAAATAAGTATAAGTAATAAGTGTTAAAGCGATACCAATAAAAAACCAAGAACGAGTAGCATCTATATTTTTCTTTGCAAAATGATATAATGCACCACTAAAAAACACAAATGCAAAGGTTTCTAAACCTGCTGTAATGATCAATGCAATGTTTGCAATGATAGGTTCGCCAAGTCCCAGTGAGTCAAAAAACCGTTGAATTTGTGCAAATCTATCTTTGCCAACAAAGAGAAAGTGAGCACCGCCAATTACTTTGTCAACTATATTAAGTAACCAAAATAACGCCCAATAGATAAGGATAAAATACCGTATGAGGTCTTTTCCGATTATTCTTTTCGTAATGTCTAATTTTTTATTTTCCATTTTTTATTTCATTTTTGAAATTTTGATTCTATTTGTCGTTAGCAACATTTCTTGTCTTGCTGTATTGGAGGACAAGCAACGCTTCCGTAACTGCAATATACACAGCAGTCGCCTTGTTGTGGTTTTAAAACAGTTTTGCAATTTTCACATTCGTAGAAATATTGGCAAGCGTCAGACGGCATTGTTTCTTCTTTTTTGTGTCCGCATTTTGGGCAAGTGATTGTTGATTGTAATATTACTTCCATTTTAATTTTCTTTTTTGTCGGTTATAGAATATCCTGTTGTGTTAATTGCTTTTTTAATTTCGGTGATGTTTGTTTTAGAATTGTCATATTCTACTACCGCTTTTCCATTTTCGTATGAAGCGTTTGAGCTTATTATTCCTGTCAGTTTATTCACTTCGTGATTTACGTGTTCTTCGCAACTGGCACAAGTCATTCCGCTAATTGTAAACTCTACTTTTTGAATATTGGATTTATCAACTACTATGATTTGCTTTTCTGTCTTTGGGTAGAAAACGCTTGAATAATATGGAAAGGCAAGCATTATGATTGCAAATGAAGTAATAATTCCCAAAAACATTTTTGTCTGAATGAATTTCGGTTTTGCTTCTGTATCGCAATTGCAATCAATTTGTTTTTTAGGTTTCAATTTTTGATACCAAGCAAACCCAAGCACCAAAATTGTCAAGCCGATAAAATATGGTCTGAACGGTTCAAGCCAAGAAAAAGTTGATGCAAGTCCGCTTGTTCCTGCAATTAAAGCCAAGACTGGTGTAATGCAACATAATGAAGCTGCAATAGCTGTCAAAAGTCCTGCTCCAATTAGTTTGTTGTCGGTTTTCATATTATTTCCAAATTTTTGTTTTCGTCAAGTATTTTAAAAAATGGTTTCAGCATTTTTTCATACTCTTTTGTCAAGGAGTAAAAAATGGTTTGTGCTTCTCGTTCGGTTTTAATAAGTTTTCGGTCTTTGAGTTTTCGTAAATGTTGAGAAACAGCCGAAATGGTCATGCCGAGAATATCGCTGATGTCGCAAACACAAAGCCGTTTTTCTTCATAAAGTAGAAACAGAATTTTCAGTCTTACGTTGTTTCCCGCCAATTCAAGTCCGTTCGATAAATAGTCAAACGAGCCGTTGAGTTCCGAAACTCTGTCTATGCAACGGTTTATTTGTTTAATATCTGCTTGTTGTCGTATGCAAGAAATGTTGTCCATTGTGCAAAGATAGTTAATTTGTTTATTTAAGCAATTACTTAAATACATAATGCCAAAAATGTTCGGTTTTTCTGTCTGGTTGTGTCGTATTAAAATGCCCTATAACGGCAGTCCGTCTAAATACTCCCATTTCTTTTGCAAACATAAACATTTTTGACGCATTTTAAGCATATTTAAGAGATGTTATGCTGCGCTTTTTAAATTTACAGGTTGGATAGTGTGAAAATTTAGTGGACTGATATAGGCTAATTTTAAGTTTGCGTAGGATGGTTTTTTTTGATTTTTTAGAATTGGCAAATGAGTTGAATAATACAAATTTGCACCAACCGTCAAGCATGCTTAATCTTACATTGCAGTTTCGTTTACTTTCTTTTCTGCAATTAACCTATGGGGCTTCATAAACCTAATAATATGCCGACTTATTTCTTCAATCTAATTGTTTTATACAATCTAATTGCAATGAGTAAAGCCATAATAATTCCAAACAATGAAACCACCGCATATACCCAAGATATATTGTCTTTTGTAACCACTAAGAACACAATAACAATTAAAAAAACAGTAGCTACTTCATTCCATATTCTTAAAAAACTACTACTCAAATTAAATATCCCATTTTTTTGATTGAGATAGATGCGATGAAGACTGACATAGTAACCAAAAAGTAAGGTTACAAATATTAATTTTAAAATAAGCCATGTGGGTAAATCTTTAAACGATGGACTATATAAGTACAACATCCAGAAGCCCAAAATTAAGGTAAGTAAGGCCGATGGTAGATTTATGCCAAACAATAGTCGTTTAGCCATTAACAAAAATTGTGGCGTTAAAATATTTTTCTCAGTTTCGCTTTTATCTTGTGCTTCTCTGGTATAAATAAATAAGCGTACTTGATAAAACAAGGCTGCAAACCAAGTGACTACAAAAATGATGTGCCAAGCCTTTACGTATTGATACATTTAAGCGGTTATTTTACTGGTTTTGTCAATAATTTTACAAAGGGCTTCTCCCCAATAATGATTTGTATTTAAGCATGGGATAGCGATAAATTCCTTGCCGCCAGCTTTTAAAAAAGTTTCTTTGCCTTCCATATGTATTTCTTCTAATGTTTCCAAACAATCACTCACAAAAGCAGGGCAAGCTACCAATAATTTGGCAATGCCTTTTTTAGGCAACTCCTCTAGTAAAGTATCGGTATAAGGAGCTATCCACTTGTCACCTGGCAAACGAGATTGAAATGCGATGCTGTATTTAGATGCCGGAAAGCCTAACCTTTCTGCTACTAGTTTGGTAGTGACTGTTACCTGATGTTTGTAACAAAACTGATGGGCTTCGCTATGAACTTCGCAACAATTTTCTACTTTGTAACAATGTGCTCCCGTTGGGTCGCTTTTTTCTAAATGTCGTTTAGGCAAGCCGTGGTAGCTGAATAAAATATGATCAAACCCTTCGCTTATATATGGCTTCATGCTATGGCATAAGGCATCAATATAATCTTCTTCTTTATAAAAAGGTTTTACAACTTGAAGAGTTACATTATTAAAAACTGCGTTAAAAGTTTCTTTTACATATTCTACGCCAGTCTCAAAACTGCTCATGGCGTAATGCGGGTACAAAGGCACTAAGATAATCTCTTCTACTTGTGGATGTTTTTGTTTTATCTCTTCTAAAATAGTCTTAGGTTCTGGGTTGCCATAACGCATACAATAGTAGGTCGGAATGCCACTTAAACCCTCAATCATTTTGCTTAGTTCGCTAGTAGAATGCACTAAAGGCGAACCGTTTTCTGACCATATTTTTTTGTACTTAGCCGCACTTTTTGATGAACGAAACGGAACTATAATGCCTCTAACTAATAAAGTTCGCAATACGTATGGTACGTCTATTACCCGTTCGTCCATTAAAAATTGTGTAAGATATTTCTTTAAATCTTTTACCTCATAGCTATCTGGCGAACCCAAATTAGTTAGTAAAATTATTTTGTTACTCATATTTTTCAATTAATTTAAAAACGTTTTTGTAGCAGATAAAGTTTTTTCAATTTCTATTGGGCTTATGGCATGGCCTATAAACCAACTTTCATAAGCTGATGGCGGCAAGTAAATGCCATTGGCCAATAAATGATGAAAATATTGCTTAAACATATTCATATCACAATGGCTGGCATCAACAAAATTATGTACCTCGTTTTCCGTAAAATGCACACTCATCATACTTCCCACTTGATTAATACAAGTAGGTATGTTTTTTTTATTAAATATATTTTTTAATTCTTTGCAAAGGGTGGTGGTAGTGTTTTCTATTTGGGCATAAACGCTAGGGTTTTCTTTCAAATATTTTAAAGTAGTAAAGCCAGCAGCCACTGCCAATGGATTACCGCTCAAAGTACCCGCCTGATATACTTTGCCCAATGGAGCCACACATTCCATAATTTCTCTTTTGCCACCAAAAGCGCCAACAGGCAAGCCTCCTCCAATTATTTTACCATAAGTAACCAAGTCTGCTTCTATTCCATATAGTTGTTGCACACCGCCTATAGTTAAGCGAAAGCCTGTCATTACTTCATCAAAAATCAATACGGTATCGTATTTTACACATAATGCTTTTATTTGAGCCAGAAATTCTGGATCAGGTGGAATGCAGCCCATATTGCCTGCAACAGGTTCTATAATCAATGCTGCTATTTCGTTGGGATATTTATTAAATAAGTTTTTTACACTTTCGATGTTGTTGTATTCTGCCACCAATGTATCGCTGTGCACGCCAGGAGTAATGCCGCTTGAGTTTTGAATTTCAAAAGTTGCCATGCCACTTCCTGCTTCAACCAAAAAAGCATCGGCATGACCATGATAGCAGCCTGCAAATTTTATAAACTTATGTTTTTTTGTGTATCCTCTAGCAACGCGCAAGGCACTCATGCAGGCCTCGGTGCCACTGTTTACAAAGCGCATCATTTCTATATTAGGTGCAATGCTGTTAATCAATGCAGCAATATCTACTTCTGCCCTAGTAGGTGTCCCAAACGAAAAAGAGTGTTGTGCTGCTTTGTTTACCGCCTCTATTATTAAATCATTGGCATGACCCAATATCATTGGTCCCCAAGAATTAATATAATCTATATAGCTATTGCCATCTTCATCATACAAATAAGCACCTTTTGCTTTTTGCATAAAAATAGGATTTCCTCCCACGCTTTTAAATGCCCTTACAGGTGAGTTTACACCACCTGGTATTAGGCGATTTGCTTTTTGAAATAAATCTATGCTCGTTTGTATATTCATTTTTTATTGAATTAACTTGACTATATCTTTTGCAAAATAGGTGGCCAACAAATCTGCACCGGCTCTAAAAATAGAATGTGTAGTTTCTAAAATGGCTTGATCTTCGTTCAGCCATCCTTTTTGTGCAGCTGCTTTTATCATACTATACTCCCCGCTTACGTGAAAAGCCGAAATAGGGCAATCAAAATTTTGTCTTGCCTTACTTATGATGTCTAAATAGCTCAATGCGGGTTTTACCATTATAATGTCTGCTCCTTCTGCTATGTCTAATCGTATTTCGTTGAGTGCTTCTCGGCTATTTCTGTAATCCATTTGATAAGTTTTTTTATCACCGAAACCGGGTGTACTATCCAAAGCATCTCTAAACGGACCATAAAAACAAGAAGCATATTTTGCTGAATAACTCATAATGCCAGTATTGTGAAATTGATGCAATTCTAAGGCTTCACGAATGGTTTTTACTCTGCCGTCCATCATATCGCTTGGTGCAATCATATCTGCCCCTGCTTTGGCATGGCTCACAGCCATTTTAGCTAAAACAGCCACTGTTTTATCGTTCACTATTTGCTCATTTTCTACTATACCATCGTGGCCGTATATAGAATAAGGGTCGAGAGCCACATCGGTCATCACATACATTTGAGGTATTGCATTTTTTATGGCTCTTATACTTCGCTGCATCAATCCGCTATCATTCAATGCTTCTGTACCTAAGTTGTCTTTTAGCTCGTCTTTGCATTTTATAAAAAGCAAAACAGATTTAATACCCAAACTCCAAAGTAGTTCAACCTCTTTTATCATTTTATCTATGCTTCTGCGGTGGTAGTTAGGCAATGAAGGAATTTCCTCTTCAATCCCTTCGCCTTCTACTATAAAAAGTGGTGCTATTAATTTGGATGGAACAATTAAGGTTTCCGCAACCATATTTCTTATGGCCTCTGTGCTTCTCAAAATCCTTGGTCGGTTGTATATTAATGATTTATCCATTCTCTTCTATTTTTCAATGCTTTTAGCAATGTTTCTTCTGAACTGTTTTTTGTAGGAACTGCATTATAATGCCATTGCACTGTTGGTGGCAAACTCATTAAAATACTCTCAATTCTGCCATTGGTTTTTAAGCCAAATAAGGTGCCTTTATCGTGCAATAAATTAAATTCCACATATCTGCCTCTGCGTAATTCTTGCCAGTTTTTATGCTCGATGTTGTAGGGCAAATCTTTCCTTTTATTTAGGATGGGCAGGTACGATTTTAAAAATGTGGTAACCATATGGGATGTAAAATCAAAACAAAGACTTGGGTCATTTTCAGACATGGTATTTATTCTATCAAAAAATATTCCGCCTATGCCTCTTGCTTCTTGCCTGTGGTGATTGTAAAAATAGTCGTCACATTGTTTTTTAAAAGTAGGGTAGAAAGTAGCATCAAATTTATCGCAACCGTTTTTAAGTGATTGATGAAAGAACACAGCATCTTCTTCAAACAAATAATACGGTGTAAGGTCGCTGCCACCGCCAAACCAAAATTGTGTAATCTCTTGAGCATCGTTATACACCTCAAAATAGCGATAGTTAGCATGTACTGTTGGAGCAAATGGATTTTTGGGATGCAGTACAAGGGAAATACCAGTGGCAAAAAAACTTTTTTCCTTTATACCTAAATACTCCATCATACTTTGGGGCAAAGTGCCAAATACTTGCGAGGTATTTACCCCAGCTTTTTCAAACACATTTCCGCCTTCCATTACTCTGGTAATGCCACCACCACCCTCAGCTCTTTCCCAATTTTCTGTGACAAAATGTTTTGCACCATCAACAGTTTCTAAAGCATCACAAATTTCTTTTTGCAGAGTAAGGATTTGTTTTACAAATTCGTTTTTAAAACCCTGCATTAATTACTGTAATTTTTGACTGTATCCACAAATGCTTTTGCATGAGCCACTGGAATATTGGGTAAAATGCCATGACCCAAATTTGCAATGTAGTTCTGCGTTCCAAAAGAAGCCAGCATTGCTTTAGTCTCAGCAACTATTTTATCTATCGGTTGCATTAAATGATTGGGGTCAAAATTGCCTTGTAGTGTAATTTTGTTTTGTGTTAGCTCCCTAGCCTTTTCAGCAGATATACACCAATCTATGCCCAATGCCGATGCTGAAGAATTTGCTAAATCTTCTAATGCATGCCAACTTCCTTTTGGATATAAAATAACTGGCGCTAAAGGTGCAATGGCATCACTAATTTGCAACAGATAGGGTTTTGCAAACAAATTAAAATCTGCGGGGGACAACAAACCACTCCAGCTATCAAATATTTGTATGGTTGCTGCTCCCGCTTGCACCTGCCTTTTTAAGTAAGCGATGGAAACGGTAGTAATTTTTTGCAATAACTGATGCGCCATAATGGGTTCTGTCAAGCAAAATTGCTTTGCTTTATCAAAAGTTTTACTGCCTTTACCCTCTATCATATAGCACAAAAGGGTAAATGGCGCCCCAGCAAATCCGATAAGTGGTACTTTGTTATCTAAGGTTTGTACGGTAAGCGAAATAGCATCGTAAACATGCTGTAGATGTTCATGAGCATCATTTACTATTAAATTATCAATATCTCTTTGATTGGCAATTGTTTTAGGCAATAAAGGCCCTTTGCCTTCTGCCATTTCTACTGCCAAGCCCATGGCTTTAGGCACCACCAAAATATCGGAAAAAATGATGGCAGCATCTGGCCCAATAATATCAATAGGCTGCATGGTAATTGCGCATGCCAACTCTGGTGTTTCTACTCTTGTAAAAAAATCGTACTTGGCTTTTAGCGCTAAGTATTGTGGTAAATATCTTCCAGCTTGTCGCATCATCCATACCGGTGGACGCTTCAATTCTTCTCCTCTAAGGGCTTTTAGTAGTAAATGATCTGTATTTGTATTCATTGTTGTATTTTAAAATGTTGGTAAACCTTTTTCAGCAAGGCTTCTTGCGTGGGTTCAGGTGATATAATGATGTTGTTAAATCCTTTCGTTTTAATATGGTTTGCTGTGGTATGGCCAATGCAAAAAATAGGGGTGGATGGTGCTATAATATTATGAGTTAAAAAAACATCAACTTGCGAAGGGCTAAAAAAGAGAACAGCATCTTTTGCATCAAACTTTTTAGCCATACTTTTCTTAGAGTAAATAAAGCATGTTTCGCATTTGATATTGCTTTTGGCCAATGTTTCATAGAGTTCCATTCTATGCGCTATGGCGGTAAAATGCACCAACAACTTGTGTTGATGCTCAATTATTTTTTCGGCTAATGTTTTAGAATCATTAGCGGTGTCTATGATATTTAAAGAAGTAATTGCTAAACTTTGAAAAGTAGTACCACTAATGGCAAAACAATTATTAGCAAAAGTATTGATAACGTCTTTATTGTGTTCTATGAAATACTTAACTGCTTTGCTACTTGTAAAAACATAAGTATAATCCCTGTTATTTAAATAAGGAATAATGGTTTCGTCAATGGCAGAAATCGCCTCAATTAGATCTGCATCCTCTATGTAAATGGAATGGGATAGGGCCTTTTGTTTGATAGTTTTATTCAGTTTTTTAGTACAGGCAATGTGAATTCTTTTTATACTCATTTACGCTTTTCTAAATGTTTCAATAATTTTCGATGCACCTTGGTCTAGTAAATGTTCAGCCAGTATTTTTCCTGCAATGGCATATTCCTCTGTATTAAATATTTTTGTAGCACTTAACTTCTCTTTACCGTCTACGGTTAAAACACAGCCTTCAATATGCAGGCAATTATCTTGAATTTTTGCATAACAGCCAATTGGAACGCTACAACCGCCATGTAATATTCTCAAGAATTGTCTTTCGGCAGTTACACAGCTCAATGCATCGGTATCAGTTAATTGTTTTCCCATTTCTAAAAGAATTTTATCTTCATCTCTGCACATCAGAACGATAGCTCCTTGTGCAGGGGCAGGTATCATCCAATCTAATACAATTGTATTTGTGTGCCTGATATTAAGTCTTTCTAGTCCAGCTTGAGCAAAGATTGCTCCGCTCCAATGGTCGTTTTCTCCTAATTTTCTAATTCTTGAATGCACATTGCCTCTGATGTTCTCTACTTTGTGGTTTGGATATTTGTGCAGCCATTGTGATTTGCGTCTTAAGCTACTAGTAGCTATTGTTTTTTCATGGTCACCAAAAGTTATTTCATGGCTTGAAAGCAATACATCAAAAGGGTTTGCTCTGATTGGTACAGCGCATATAGTTAAGCCTTTGGGCAATTGAGTGGGCACATCTTTTAAGGAATGAACTGCGATGTCAATCTTATGGTTGAGTAATGCCTCGTCTAAGGTTTTTGTAAATATTCCCTGCACACCCATTTCGTAAAGGGGCTGCACTAAATTAATATCGCCATCACTTTTGTAACAGATTATCTCGGTTGTTGCTCCAAAATTATTGAGTAAATCTTGAACATATCTAGCCTGAACCAATGCTAACTTGCTATCTCTACTGCCTAATTTAAAGTGTTGCATACATTACAGTTTAGTTTATTTTTTATGCAATCATTTGCAGAACTACAAGCAGTATTGTTTTGTATTGCATCCGATTTGAAGAGATCTATAATGTTGCTTGTATCGGTTTCAGTTTCTTTTCGTATAAATTCTACTAAAGCTGCTGTGGATTTATGTATCAGTTTTTGTTTGGCACCATCCGTTAATTCTTTTATAAATGGGCATTTATAACTTGCTTTCTCAAAAGTTTTCTGCCACTCTTTAATCGCATTTTTATTTCCATACACTTTACTCCAACCAATGAATTCAGCAACATGCTTTTCCATTATTATTTTTGCAATTGGAACAGCTTCATTTCTTTTAATAAAAGTTTCGTATAACTCCTTCGAAATGACATCTACGTTTTTAATGGTCATTTGGGGTAAATGATACAATCTTGGATCAACCGATGAGGGAACTGATAAATCAATTAAATGAACATTGGTTTTGGCCCAATTGAAATTGTTTTTAAATAAAGGCTTGTCTTTTATTGAAACACATGAAACAATCACTTCAAAGTCAAATACTTTTTCGGATAGTTGTTCAAAAAGAAAATAATCAGCATTAATTTCATTTGCCAATTGTTTCGCTTTCTCATTTGTTCTGTTGCATAAACTCAGGTTTGCCTCTGGAATATATTCTTTTATGTTTTTGGCAACTGCTTTTCCCGTAGCACCTGAACCTACTACTAAAATCTTGGATTTTTTGTCCAATTTAAGTTTCGAAATATGTTTAGTAGCTGCAAACGATACCGATTTTGTGCCATTAGAAAGTGCTGTATGGGTTTTAATTTCTCTGGAAGCTTGCAAACCAAAGTTTACCATCTTTTCTATAAATCCATTAATAGGCGCTTGTTGTTTTGCCTCGTAGAATGCGCGCTTAAATTGACCTGAAATTTCGTTGTCGCCAATGATTTGAGAGTTCAAACCACAAACCACACCAAATATATGCTCAACTGCTTTGTGGCCTTGATAGGCAAAAAAATGTTGTTTGTCATTTTCGGTAATTTCAGCTGAATCGAAAATTATTTTTTCTATATCTGCAACATTTCCAATACCATATATCTCGCTGCGATTGCAAGTATTCATTATAAAATAATCATTAAAAGAAATAGATTTTGATACATTTTGTAGTTTCCCATAATCAAAAGTGTATTTGCTTCTTAATATGGTATTGAGGTTTTTGAAATTGCTGCCAAACGCAAAAATTTGTTTTATCATTTACTTATTTAAAATTGATTAAAATGTTGATCTAAATCAAGAGTGCAAAACTAATTAAAAATTACTCAGTGCGACTCTATTTGGGTGTAATTTTAGTAGTTATGCGCTCAAAATTACATTCGTTTGACAAATTAAAAAAAGTTTTTAAAATGGAGAATAGCGCGTTGTTAATTTCTTTGCCTGTTGCTTTTCGCGGAACAATTTTTAAAATTGTCAATGCAAATGTGGTATAAATAAAACGCTATCTTTTTAATTTGCAGACGTTGGATTTTTGTCGTCCGTTTTTAGCACTTCAGTTAATTGTTGCACGGTCGCCATAGCATTTCTGCTAGCGCCAGTCCGTCTAAATACTCCCATTTCTTTGCAAACATAATCTTTTTTGACTGATTTTAAGCACATTTAAGGAATGTTATGCTGCGCTGTTTCTCGTTTTCATCTTTGCAAATACCATAAATCTTTGCGGAGCACAGGTTTCTAGATAGCAATCTGTATTGATTAAAATGAAGCAGAACTTCGTTTAATCTTTAGTTGCTATCGTTTGTTTATTTTTTTATCTAGATACATTACCAATTCGTTTTCAATTCTTGACATAGTTTTATTTGATACTAAATGATTTCTAATGTTTCTTAATTCTACGTTAGATTTGGCTTTGCCATTGTACCACTTAGCAAGACTAGCATTTCCTATGTGCACTCTCCATTTCGAAATTTCTTCTGAAACTATTGTTGTCCAATAAATTGAGTTAAATGTATTGTCAATGGTTACTTTAAAATTTTGGATTTGTGTAGTATTTATTTTCATAGGTATAATAAACTCAGACCAGCTATGATTATTTTCTGCCACAACTTTTCCATCATAATCCAAAAGTTTTGCCAATGCAACGAAAGCCATCTCACGCTCACTGCACCAACCAAAAGTTGAAAAGGTATCACATGAAATTGAATAATATTTTGGCTCTGAATGAACAAGGTCGCTCAAAAACAAATATGGTGTCCTGTCAATATCGGCATGAGAATTATATTTTGAAAATTCATTGGCTGGTTTTGTATCTTTTAATAGTCTGTTGCTACTAACAAAGTATATTTCATGTCTAGGGTTTGGTTGTATCCAATGCCATTGATAAGGAATATTTAATATTTCTCCTTTAGAACAATTAGATGCCGACTGGCTCGTAAATAACTCGTGCAATATTTTAATCGTATAAAACTTTTCGATATTAGAGGAATCATTCGCATTAATCTTATTTGCAAAACAAAATTCCAGAAATTCTAGACTATCCAGTAAGTAAAAATCTTTTAAATGATTTCTAATAAGAGTTTTAAAAAATAAGGGGATCGTAAGCGTATCATAATGAAATACCTCAACATTGTAGATTGCTTTTGCTTCTTTTTCAGCAATAACTTTCGATTGGGACTCAGATTGTCCACAAAAACACAGAATTATTGGTAATAATAAGATGGTGATGATGTTCTTCATTTAAATGAATGTTGACGTTTTGTAGTTAAAATATTTGGTGTCTCTATGGATGTCGGGACGAAGCACAATCCCGCAGGTCTCAGGAATTCATCAAAAAAACAAACTCCGATAACTAAAACAAGTAGAAAAATTATTGCTCCGTTGTCATTTCCCATAGTTTGTCAAATGTCTGAATAATACTCTAATGTTTAAAGTTTGCACTGTCGCCATAGCATTTCTGCTAGCGCCAGTCCATCTAAATACTCCCATTTGCTTTGCAAATATAATTTTTTTTGACTGATTTTAAGCACATTTAAGAAAGGTTATGCTGCGCTGTTTCTCGTTTTCATCTTTGCAAATACCATAAATCTTTGCGGAGCACAGGTTTCTAGATAGCAATCTGTATTGATTAAAATGAAGCAGAACTCGTTTAATCTTTACTTGTTAGCCGCTGACTTTTTAATTTACATGCCGATACTCTGATGGACTTAATCCTGTTTTTGATTTAAAAAATTTGCTAAAATGGTTGGGATATTCAAACCCTAACTCATAAGCTACTTGGCTAATGCTTAGTTCCTGATTTTGAAGTTGAATTTTTGCCTTTTTAATGATAAATAAATCAATGTGTTCTTTGGCGTTTTTACCTGTTACTTCTTTTAACAAATCGCTTAAATAATGAGCAGACAAATGTAAGGCTTCGCCACATTGTTTTACAGTAGGAATGCCTTTATCCAAAGAATTTTGCATAAAATGATTTTTGAGATAACTTTCAAACTTTGCTAAATAGCTATTGTTACTCATTTTTCGAGTAATAAACTGACGAGCATAAAAACGCTGGCAATATTTCAATAAAGTCTCAATATTTATGCAAATAATTTCTTGCGTATGCTTATCTATTTGTTGGTAATATTCTTTTTCTATTTTACTTATTAAATCATTCAAAGCCAATTTTTCATCTTCTGATACGTGTAAAGCTTCATTGGTTTCGTAGTCAAAAAAATGGTAATTTTCTATCTCATTTCCAAGGTTGGTTTTTGAAATAAAATCTGGATGAAATACAAGCGTCCATTCGTCTTCACATTTTGAAAAATCGGCTGAATTAAAAGAAAAAACTTGGTTAGGCGAAAGAAAAATAATTGTCCCTTCTTGAAAATCGTAGGTTTCCCTTCCATAATTTAATACTGCTTCTTGCTTTTCTTTTAAGCCAATCATATATAAATCGGTTGAAAAAGATTGCGATGTAAAATTATCGGGAACAACTAAATCTGAATGGCGAAAAACCGAAACAAGGGGATGTTTCGGTTTCGCCAATTGAAAAAGTTGGTGTATTTCAGAAATGGATTTTACACGAATAATTTCTGTTTTCATTAATTTAATTATTACAAGTTTTGTAAAGCTGATAAATAGGTTTTGAGTCTAAGGTGCAAAAGAGTATCATAAGTATATGCTACAATAAAAAACACAGCAAACCCAAGACTCATTCCTTTAAAATAATCATTAACCAAAAGAAAGAATAAAATTAAAGACACCACAAATAACCCTACCCAAACGAGCCTTAGTTTACTATACACTTTGTCGTCTTTCTGCGATTTTTCAAATTCAGCTTGTTTAGCTTTTTCTCTACTTACCGTGAGATATTGCTCTACTTTTCCAATATGTTTTGGCCGCATTGCCATTTGGAAACTGCTATAACCCAATAAAACCATTTGTAATAATATAAAAGGTACAATCATTCCTTTGTAAAATGAATGTTGAAAATTGGCAAAGTAGAAAAATAAAATAGCAATGACTATGCCTGTACCCAAGCCAATTTTACCTTGTAAAACTTCGCCATTTACCCATTGTGCGGTGTGTTTAATTAGATCCATTTTAATTATTTATTACTTTCTACAAAGGTCTTTAATTCCTTATTAAAAACCTCGTATCCTTTTTGCATTTGTTTTTCAATTAATTTTCCAAGCAAAAAACTTGCTCCACCATGAAGTCCATCTGTTTGAATAAATTCGGTTCTGCCGTCCGAAAGTTCGTTTATTGTATGGGTATGATAATCGCTCATACCCATTAAAAATACACCCGTCCAACAAAATGATTTTCCATTTTCAAAATGAAATAGCTTCTTTTTCATTTTATTTTGACCACCAAAAGGCGATTTGAAAACAATTTCAATGTCGCCATTTTTTTCAAATTTACCTTGCAATCCTTGAAAAGAAGAACTCCAACTTTTCAGGTTATTAAAATCGGTTAAGGCTTTCCAAACCTGTTCGGCTTTGGCATTTATTATAATGCTTGCTTTTACGTTTGTTTTTCTTTCCATTATAAACTTGCTGGGTTTACGAATAAAAAATCATTTTTTGTAGCTACCCATGCTTGAGCTTGTGTTGCTTTTATCCAAGGAATAATTGCTTCTGGAATTACATTTCTAAATTGTGAATTGTCTTCTTCTGCAACCTTAATCATAGCATCAATCATCAATTGAGGGTCGAGTTGATTTTCTAAACCTTTTGGGTCTGCAAATGCTTGAATGATTTCCATTTTTGAAAGCGAATTTGCTGGGTTCCACCATTTTATCAATGTTTCTGCACCACGGTCGTTAAATCCTGTGCCAAATACGCCTGGATTTACGGTACAAATTTCAACGCCTGTTCCTGTTAATTCGTCTTTTAACCCTTCAGCTATTCCTTCTAAAGCGTGCTTGGTAGCCGTGTAAATTGATGCAAAAGGAACGGTAATTAAGCCGCCCATTGAAGACGTAAATATTACTTTACCTGAACCACGTTTTACCATTTGCGGCAAAAATCCTTGAACCAATTGAATAGGTGCAAAAACATTTACCTCAAAATTTCTACGCACATTTTCCATAGGAATTTCTGCCACAGGACCCGTTTCCATAATACCTGCATTGCTCATCAACACATCAATTTCATAGGTATTGAATGCCCACTGACGGTCGCTTTCTTTGGTAACGTCTAATACGATGACCTCCAATTCAACGCCTTCTTTTTTTGCCTCTTCAAGCAAAATTGTTTTCAATGGTTCTACCTGAACGCCAGCTATCACACGGTGTCCTTTTTTTGCCAATCCTATGGCTGTTCCTTTTCCGAACCCCGAATCCGCTCCTGTAATTAAAATTGTCTTGCTCATTTTTTTTTATTATTTTGTGAGATGCAAAGGTCATTGTAATATGCTAGGGCTTTGTAAACATATTCCCGAAGATTGGGTATATTTCGTGGATTGTGGTTTTTTACCAATAAACCATACTCCGATAGCAAATCAAACATAGCATCTCTGCCTATTTTAAAGCGATGTGTGGTAAAAAAATCCTGCATTTCTTCGAGTAGTTTTCTTGTGCCTAAACGCTTTAGGTGCTTGCGATAACGGATCACCTATTCAATAACAATGTCGGCTTGATAAGCTTTTGCTGAATAAATTTTACGCCCTGATAGTAGGATTGTTTACTATAACCAAGCAGCAAACAAAGCTCGTTTATGCAACGAGGCTCGCTTTGTTCTATTGTTTCTAACGCTTGGTGCCAGACTTTTTTCGGATAGCAATTTTTTTAATTTTTTTGTTCCTCTGCTATGTCTATCATTGCATTACGCAGCTTGTGATGCAGCTTTTACAGGCGTAACTCTTTTTGCAGCAACTTTACATCGGACGGAAGTTGTTCCGATTCTTCATTTTTAATGACTGGTTTTGATTTTCGCACTGGCTTGCCTTTAAATTTTGTTAACCACCAATGTATGATTCTAAAATCAATTTCATGCTTTTAACCTAATTTTCGATAGCTCATCAAACCTAATAAATACTCGGCCATTATTGCCGCTTTTTCTGTTTGTCCATTTTGTTTGCATTTTACTGTAAACCAATTTTAGAAAGAAACCCTACTCAAAATTACAAAAATTGCAACTCTCCCTATGTTTAATTTGATTTCAAAAATCTAAAGGTTTTAAACTTATCGGCATCATAAATTTTTATAATATAGGTGCCAATTTCAAGATTTTTAATAGCTATGTTTCCATTAGCTGCTAAATTACCTTGTGCTACTAAATCTCCCTTTAATCCATAAATTTCGTATTTGGGACTCAAGGCATTATCAATCTTGATATTTATAAAATTATTACTTGGATTTGGAAATAAGCTCCAATTAATATCAGCTACCTTACTTATACCAACATTTGGTGTGCCAGGTAAAATACCTGTAAAACACCCTCTGCCGTGGGTGTATATAAATACCCTTCTATCATCAGGGCGAATGTATACAGCATTAACAGAAACATTAGGCACCCTTAAATCTTTTTTCCAAGATATTCCTCCATCTATTGTGGTATAAAGACCATAATCAGTGCCCACAATAAAAACACTATCCGGTTTTGTGGGGTCAATATCAAACCAATTTATTGGTAAATTTGATGGCAAATTATCTCCCAAAGATATTACTTTAGGAGAATTGCTCAAAGCACTGTCTATCATTAATAATCTGCTAGAATTGCTAAAATTAGAAAAACTCACATAAATTCTATCATGTTTATGTGGATTTACTTTTATACAACTTACAAAATTACCCGTTATCCCTGGCACCCTATTTTGAAAATATACTTGATTGTTACCCGGATTTATATTGCCTGCATTTTCTATGCGAACCAATGTGCCATTTCCGCCTGCATAAAGCACTGGATTTGTGTGCGCACTTAGTCCTATTGCGTATAATGAAGCAGCATTTCCTGTAATTTTTACCCAACTATTTCCACCACTTTTACTGCGCCAAATGCCAGAATTAGTAACAAAAAAAAGTTGGTCGCCATCTAAATAATTCATAAAATACGGATTTATAAAGCGCACAGACTCATCAATATTTCCATCATCATCAGCATCTAATTCATTGAGTATTCTGGTGGTGTTCACAGAAAATTCGGTGTACTCAACCCGATGCAGTATACCATTTTGAAACGAACCATAGATAACCCCAGGCAATTGTTGATGAAAATGAGTAAAAGCACCATCTGCTCCTAGTATTCTTTGAAATATTTTGTTTTGCCCAAAGCTTAATTGTGTGCCATTGTCTTGTGTGCCGCCTGCATAATCTTTGCTGCTAGGATGATAGCTACCGTGATAAAATTGCGTTATGTTTAACCCATTATTTAAAGTTTGTGCATTGCTCATTCTGTTAGTAAAATATCGGTGTGCCCCACCATCATTGCCTACTAAAAATTTTCTTGGATCTAAGTGATTAAAGCAAACACTGTGATAATCCGCATGGGTATTATCGGCAGCTATCCAACCCAAGCCGCCATTTGGAGAATAACCAGGACTAACAGCACCAAAAAATATAAAATTAGAATCTACTGGGCTAACCTCTAAAATTTTACAGTACCAGGTAAATCCAGCGCCTACAGCATTAGTAGTTGGTGTGGCGATAGTTTTCCATGTTTTACCCGTATCACTGCTTTTATAAACACCTGCAATAAACCCATTATACCCATTGTCTGGGCTAGAAAAAGCGGCATACATTACTCCTCTAAATTTTTTACAAAAGCCTAACTCAATTCTCGCAAAACTGCTGCTGATAAAGGTAGGTGAAACTATTTTAGAAAAAGTGCCAATATTACCACTATCTGATACAAAAATACCAGCACTTTTTATACTCGCAAAAATTTTTCCATTTTCCATAAGGTCCAAATCATTTATTTCTTGTGTAACATTTAAAACTTTTTCCCACGTTGTGCCGCCATCTTTGGTTCTATAAAGTCCTTTATTATCTGTGGCCACATAAACAATTTGTTCGTTTTTTGGGTGCACAGCAATTTTCCAACAAGTATTAAAATTGGCATTGTCCGTTGAAGGGATTATTGTAAAACTTTTTCCTGTGTCTATGGATTTAAAAACACCATTTCCACCCAGTCCAACTGAATTTCCTGACCCTTCACCCGTGCCATAATAAATGATTGCAGGATTGCTTTCACTTTGCGAAATGCAAGAAACATTAAGCGTCACTTCATGCTCATTTATGGGTTTCCAAGACACACCGCTGTTATAACTTGTCCATAAACCGCCACTAATACCCGCTGCCAAATAATGACTTGTATCCGCCCTGTCTATAAGTATAGCCCTAATTCTTCCACCAACATTAAATGGACCTACTTCTTCAAAATTTGTTAGTAATTCATCCGTTCTTCTTACATTATTGCCCCATTTGTTCCACAAACTCTGCAAATTTTGAGGTACAATTCCGGTTCCCATTGTTTTCATTTCTAGCCATTGTTCATAGTATCCTGGTAAAGTTTTTTTCGCAACATCACTTTTTGTAAAAATGATTGCAAAAAGGGCAATTGAAAATAAGGAAAACACTAAAATTTTTTTCATCAATGCAAAAATATGTTTTACAGATAATATTACGGTAAAATACTTTGTTTTTTTATTGTCATTAATTAAAACAAATGATGCTTTATTAATTTTTGAAAATAAAAAGTTTTATAATACCTTAAGGTTTCCAAATCACTTCATTGGTTCCAATTTGATGGGTTATAAATCTACTTAAGGTAAATAGGTAATCTGAAAGCCTGTTTAAATATATAATAATAATTGCTTCAATACCTTCTTGCCTGTCAAGAGAAACACACAATCTTTCGGCTCTTCTGCAAATGCAACGTGCTACATGGCAATGTGCATTTGCAATATCACTGCCTGGTAAAATAAAATTCTTTAATTCTGGCAATTGAGCAGTTTTTAAATCAATATTTTCTTCCATTTTTGTAATCCATATCTGATTTATTTCAGGAAGTTTAAATTTGCTCTCTTTACTATTTGCCAAGTGAGATCCCAAATTAAATAATTGGTCTTGAATTTCTTTTAGTTCAATTCTTATAGGCTCATAAGTGCATATAACCAAGCCTAATTGTGCATTTAGCTCATCTACTGTTCCATAAGCATCTATTCTAAGATTATCTTTAAATACACGCTCTCCTCCTATTAATGCAGTTTTTCCTTTATCTCCTTTTTTGGTATAAATTTTCATATTATGTTTTAATTAATTAATTAATGGCTAATTAGTTTTGGTATCGCTATTAATATTTCCATCCAAAAGCCTAACGATTCGTTTAGCATTTTGTGCAATTTCCTCTTCATGCGTTACCAGCACAATGGTATTACCTTTTTGATGCAACTCTCTAAACAAGGTCATAATCTCTTCGGATGTGGTGGTATCTAAATTACCCGTTGGTTCATCGGCCAAAAGCAATGATGGATTATTTATCAGAGACCTTGCCACAGCCACCCTTTGTCTTTGACCACCAGAAAGCTCATTTGGCTTATGTTTCATTCTGTCTTTTAAACCTACACTTTCTAATGCAAACTCTGCTCTTTGTATTCTTTCTTTTTTGTTTACTTCTGCATAAATCAAAGGCAGGGCCACGTTTTCTAATGCATTCATTCTTGGCATTAAATTAAAATTTTGAAATATAAAACCTATTGAAGCGTTGCGCACTTTTGCCAATTCATCATCTTTTAATGTGCTAACATCCTTATTCTGTAACATGTACATGCCACTTGTTGGAGTATCCAAACATCCTATAATATTCATCAGGGTAGATTTTCCACTTCCAGAAGGGCCCATTAATGCTAAAAACTCCCCTTGTTCAACAGTTAAATTAATACTTTTTAAAACCTCTAAATATGTTTCACCAAGTTTATAGGCTTTTATGATGTCTTTTAATACAATAACTGACATAATAATTTACCCCCGAATTGTTTTGATAACTTTTGGTACTCTAAAAAAATCAGAATCAGATTTAGGAGCATTTAATAATGCATTTTCTTTAGATAATGTAATTATAGCCAAGTCTTCTCTAAAAACGTTGGTATCTGTGTTCAAATAAATTAATGGCGATACATTTTCAGTATCTAAATCATTAAGTTTTTCGCAAAATTGTGTAATTTTTTCTAAATCTACTTTAATTTGCTCTAGTTCTGCACCTTCAAATTCTAACCTTGATAAGTGTGCCAATTCATTTATAATTTGATTTGTAATTTTCATGCTTAAGATTTATATCGCGTGATGTTTTTTTAAACTTGCTTCAATAATATCGTAAACTTCTTGCATAAGCGCATCGCTATCAGCAATATTTAGATGACTTGTTGGTATTGGACGATGAATAATTACCCTCATTTTTCCTGGAGTAGCGCGAAGAGGTTTGTTATCTGGAAATCTTTTTGAATTATCTAACATTGTTACTGGCACTATAGGCACATTTTTTGTAATTGCCAATTTGAATGCACCCGATTTAAACCTGCCAAGCTCTGGTGAATTTGCGGGTATGGTGCCTTCTGGAAAAATTAATGGTATTTGCCCAATATCCAATCTTTCGCCTGCTGTTTTAAACCCGTTGTGAGCACTAATAATACTTCCTCTATTAACAGCAATATCTATTGATTTAAAAAAATATCCAAAAACAGGTATTCTTGCAAGTTCTGCTTTAGCCATAAAACAAAGTGTGCCTGGCAATGCTAAAGTGCAAGCAGGTATATCTATATAAGAGCTATGATTTGGGGCATATATAAATTTATCTAATCCTATTAATTCCTCTTTTCCTTGTACTTTTACATACATTGCACTAGGCAAAAAAATGAAATAAGCCCATATTTTTCTAATAAAGTGGATTATGGAATATGCTTTTGTAAAACGCATAAGCACTAAATTAACAGGCATAGTAACGACAAAGCCAATAAGCACCCACATTGCAGCCCATGCGGTATATAAAATACTTAAAATTCGCAAATTATTATGGTTTAATTGTTGGTTCTCTTTTTAACATAAATCCAAACGCTCCTGCAGCAATTAAGGCTACAGACATAATTCTAAACATCTCTAATTTCATTTGCTGAGATGGAACATAATAATAATCTATGGCTTTTATTTTTTCGTTAAAATCTTTTTCTGATATTTTTCCTTTGTTTTCAGGTTTTTCATATACTTGAGCAGTTCGATATTTATAGGCATCTTTTAGTGCCAATAATTTTTCGGGTTTTTGATTTGTGTACACATAATAAAAAAAACTAGAAAAAATACCCATTACAATGGATATCATTAATCCAACAAAACCAGCCCTGGCCATCGTAATATAATTGCCTTCCGATTTTTTAACAGCTACTATGGCTAAACCAACACCCACCATTTGTATAATAATTGGCAATATTTTACCGCCCAATGTGTCTTGTAAAAAATCTTTGTATAACTGATTTTCGAAATAAATAAAAGTGCTTAGTGCCAATAAACTGCCAAAAGCAAAGCCATATAGAAATATCCTTTTTGTCATTGAGTTTTAAAAATTTTAAAGTGCAAATTTAGCTTTTTATACCAAACAAAGGCAGGAATATAATTTAGTTGAAAAAAAATATTTATCATTAAGCAAGCTTTCCGTCATCGCTAAAGCTATAATACCCTTTGCTGCTAATAATTAAGTGATCTAACACTTTAATATCGAGCAAATTTCCTGCATTTTTCATTTTATGGGTTAACTGTATGTCTGCTTCGCTTGGAATCAAACTCCCCGATGGATGGTTGTGAATTAAAAAAATATTGGAAGCATTGTTTTCTAATGCTAATTTAAAAACCCGCTTAGCATCTACAATAGTAGCCAAAGTGCCACCATCACTAATTCTATGTGTATTAATTATTTCTATTCTTGTGTTGCAAGTAATAATCCAAAATTCTTCATAATTAAGGTCCGTTAATTTGCCTTTCATTATGTTATACGCGGCCTTGCTATCTGTAATTTTTGGTGTTAGTACCAAATCTGACATGTTTTTTCTTACTGCAAATTCTAATGCCGCAATAATGGTAATGGCTTTGGCAGGCCCAATACCACTTACTTTGCACAAATCTGGTATACTCATGCGGGCTAGCACAGACAAACTATTATTGGCTAAGGTTAATAAATCTTTTGCTACATCAATCGCTGATTTTTTTTTAGTTCCAGTAGCAATCAAAATTGCAATAAGTTCAGCATCTGTAAGGACATTTTTGCCCATATCACGCAATTTTTCGCGTGGCCTTTCATCTACATTCCATTGTTTTATGCTCGTTATTGGCGCTTTTTCTGATTTATTATTCATTTAATTAATAGATTGAAGTAATTGCCAATTGGTTTTATCGTAATTTACCATTTCAAGCGACAGGCCATGCGCTTGGACGCTTTTACCCGCTTTACACCTGTCTTGAGCAGCCATAATGTGATTTAGGGATTGGATTTCTCTTTTTTCTAAACCAATGTCTAATAGTGTGCCAACTATAGCTCTTACCATATTTCTTAAAAACCGATTAGCCTTAATAGTATAAATAAGTTCATCATTGTATAATTTCCAATGCGACTCTAGCACTGTGCATTTATAATTATTTACTTCAGTTTTAACTTTAGAAAAACTTTTAAAATCATGGGTACCTAATAAATAGGTAGCAGCATCATTGATAGTTTCTATATTTGGCAATTTTGAAAGTTGAAGATGAGTATGCTTTAAAAATGGATTTTTAACAAGCGTACATTTATATTTGTATGTTCTATCTATAGCGTCAAATCTTGCATTAAATTCATTATTCACTTTATAAACATAATAAACAGCAATACTATTTGGCAATATTTTATTTAATTTATAACAAAAATCAGTCGCAAGATTTTCAACTGTATAATTAAAATTAATGCAGTAATTGATCGCACTTACGCCAGTATCAGTTCTGCCACAACCTATAATTTTTATTTTTTCATTTAATAATATTGACAGTGATTTTTCTAAACACGCTTGCACCGAAGGAGCATTTTTTTGCACCTGAAATCCATTAAAATCTGAACCATCAAATGATAAAATCAATGCTATGTTCACAAATTCAAATTTTCAAAAATTACAGCTTGCCCCTGCCCTACACCTACGCACATCGTGGCTAGCCCGATTTTTGCCTTGCGCTGCGCCATGGCATGCAATAGGGTATTGGTAATTCTAGCACCGCTTGCACCCAAAGGATGACCAATTGCAATAGATCCCCCATTTACATTAACAATAGCCGGATTTAAGGATAAATCGTGCATACAAGCAAGAGATTGAGAAGCAAAAGCCTCATTTAATTCTATTAAATTTAGATTATTATTGACTAAATTTGCCATTTTTAATGCTTTTTCTGTTGCTGGCACAGGCCCAATACCCATTATTTCTGGCGCAACCCCTGCTGCAGCGCAACTTAAAATTTTGGCAATGGGTTTTAGGTTAAATTGTTTTACCATCTTTTCAGAAGCCAATATTAGCATCGCTGCACCATCATTAATCCCACTGCTATTGCCTGCTGTTACAGTACCTTCTTTATCAAATGCAGGTTTTAGTGAAGCCAATACCTCTAAACTACTCAATCTAGGGTGCTCATCTTTATCAAAAATGTATGATTCTCCTTTTCTTAGAGGTATTTTGATAGGCACAATCTCTTTATCGAAGCAATTATTTACGTGTGCTAATTCATATTTTTTTTGTGATTCAAAAGCAAAGACATCTTGTTCCTCTCTAGTTATCATCCACCTTTTGGCAACATTTTCTGCTGTTTCTCCCATAGTATAAGGGTGATATAGTTTTGATAATTCAATATTGGTAAACCTCCAGCCAATTGTTGTGTCATATATTTCTGGATTTCTATCCCAAGCAGAAGATGCTTTGGCCATAACCATTGGCGCTCTTGTCATACTTTCTACTCCGCCTACAATAGCTAGATCTTGTATTCCAGCGCGTATTGAGGCAAATCCATTGGCTATAGCGGATAAACCGCTTGCACATAGTCTATTTACCGTATATGCCGGCACAGTATTGGGCAGACCTGCTAACAAAAGCGCCATTCTAGCTACGTTTCTATTATCTTCACCGGCTTGATTAGCAGCTCCTAAAATAACTTCATCAAGACATGTATAATCTATTTGTGGATTTCTGCTAATCAATGCCTTTATAACATATGCTGCTAAATCATCAGGCCTTATGCTTGCCAAGGCTCCTCCGTATTTTCCAACTGCACTTCTTGCGGCATCTATTATATAAACTTCTTGCATGCTGCAAATTTAGAATATTTTTTTTTGGTATGACTAAGGTTCCGCAAAAAATTTATCCGTTCTTATTAGATAAGTTATTTTTCTCTTGAATATCCTTTATTTGGGTAAATCTAGAAACATTATGCATCAAAAAGCCCTAAAATAGCCGATTTCTATTTTAATTCTTTTTTCCTGTTTTATCAATTACTGCAAGGGTTAAATGAATTTAATTATTTAATTTTGCAGCATGATACAGCGTATTCAACATTTATACCTTGGCATTCTTGCCATTATGGCAATAATAGTTTCATTTAGTAAAACAACAGTAATTAGCATTGCTGGAAAAGGGGTAATAAATAAAACAGTTATGAATGGGGCCAACCTTTCTTATTCACGCGCTACATTTATAAAAAGCACAAATCAGCCTGATGTTATCGATTTTGCAATGAAATCACAATATATTCTTTGGGCCATTGCTCTTTGGGCCATAGTAACTATTTTTTCTTTTAAAAACTTGAAGAGACAAATAACTTTTAGTTCTTTCAACTTTGCATTTATCTTGTTTCTTCCAATTTTTGTTGCTTTAGATTTATTCAATTATATGGATTTTTTTATAGATGGAGCAATTTCATTTCACATGTCTGCTATTTTTCCGATTGCCTTACTCCTATTAAATTTTATGGCCACAAGGCATATTGTTAAAGATTTTAATTTGCTAAAATCAGTCAATAGAATGCGCTAAAAATTAAATCAAAGCTATCCTGCATATATTACCAATCCTTTTAGATAATCGCCTTCGGGATGAAAGATAGAAACTGGATGATCTGCAGGCTGATTCAAATAACCAATAATTTTTATTTCTCTGTTGATGTTAATGGCTGCAGAACGAATAATACCCTCAAAAGTAACCTTATCTATGGCTTGCGAGCAGCTAAAAGTAAATAATATTCCACCTTGTGGCAAAATAGTTAATGCTTGTTGATTTATTCTTCTATAGGCTTGTATAGCATTGTGTTTGGCGCTCTGATGTTTGGCAAATGCAGGAGGGTCTAAAATGATTACATCAAAGGCTTCTGTTGTCTGATCTAAGTATTTTAAAACGTCTGCAGTAATAGATTGATGATTTTTTTCTAATTTATTTAAGATGGCATTTTCGCTAGCCCAATCACAGGCTTTTTGAGAAACATCTACAGAAACAACATTTTTTGCACCACCTTTTAAAGCTGCTAAACTAAAGCCTCCTGAATATGAAAATGCATTAAGCACTTTTTTATTTTTACAAAATTTTTCCAAATGAAGTCTGCTTTCTCTTTGATCTAAAAAAAATCCGGTTTTCTGCCCTTTCTCCCAATCCACCCAATATTTAATGCCGTTTTCTAAAATTTCACAGCCCGATTTATCTTCATCGCCCAAGAGATATTTGCCTGTTTTTTCACCCGTTTTTTCAACCCCTTTTAAAAACACTTGATTTATTCCGTCTTTTAGCACAATAATCAAGGCTTCTAAAATCATTTCAATATTTTTTGCCATGCCACTGCTATGACATTGCACCACCGCTGTCCTATCATAAATATCAATAATTAAGCCTGGCAATCCATCCCCTTCTCCATGCACCAAACGGTAGGCATTAGTGCTAGGGTTAAAAATATTTAGCTCACTTCTAAGTTTATATGCATTGAATATACTTGCTGTCCAAAAATCAAGTGTTGGTTTATTCACTTCGTCTGATATACGTCTAACTGAAATACTCCCTTTTTCTTGATAATGCCCCCAACAAATATGCTTGCCATCAGCAGCAGAAACATTAACCAAATCTCCATCTTCTATTCCATTATTGATGCATTGAATGGCACCCGAAAAAATCCAAGGATGCTTTCTAAGCAATGCGCTTTCTTTTCCTTTTTTTAATACAATATCTGCGTTTGGTTTCATTTGTTTTTATTAATTCAGGTCGTTAAAATTTTGATTTTGCATGCATTTAAAATGGCCATATGGACAATTGTTAAAGCCTATTTTGCTGCATGGCCTGCAATAAACTTTAACTTCTAAAACCTTATTTTCGTAATCATTAAACCCAGCAGGATAAAAAGGATACATGCCAAATTCAGGAATAGTATTGCCCCAAATAGAAATAATAGGTTTTAAAAGCGCTGCAGCTATATGCATCAATCCAGTATCATGCGTAAATACTTTTCTAGATTGTTCAATAATACTTGCAGATTGCTGTAAATTAAATTTCCCACAAGCGTTGTATAAGCGTGGTAAAGATTTTTTCAATTTATCAGCTTGTTCCATATCTTCTATGCCACCCATAAGTATAACTGGCATTTTTAGTTTTTTCAACATTTTTATTTGTTGATTATAAGGCAATTTTTTAGTATTGTGCTGCCCACCAATCACATATACATAATAGTGATATGGGGTTATATTTTCAAAATGCAATACAATATCTACTTTATTTTCTTGTGTAATAAAAAAATCTAATCCCTGATTATCATACTTAATGCCCAATGGTTTTGCTGCATCCAAATATCTAAAAACGATGTGTTTATTTGGCAATAAACCTTTGGCTTTAAACACCACTGTAAGCCATTTTAGTAAATTTATTTTATTAAAATGATACCATTTTGTTTTAGAAAAAAAAGTATATATTTTTAATTTAAGTGTACGCAAATTGTTGTGCAAATCAATGATGTAATCATAATTATGCACTTTAATTGATTTCAGCGGTGTGTCTTCTAAAAAGATAACTTTATCTATAAAAGGATTATTAACCAGAAGTATTCCATTTTGCTTTTTGCTCAAAAAATGTAATTCTGCATCGGGCAAGGTTTTTTTAATACATCTAATCACAGGCGAAGTAAGCACTATATCGCCTATAGAACTAAATCTAATCAACAATACTTTTATTTTTTGTGATTCCTGATGCAAGGTTGCAAAGTTAGTCTAAATCTAAGTAAATATTATTCCTAAAAAAAATGCAGTCAAGCATAATTAGCTAAATTTTTGCAATAATGTTGTTTTAATAATTAATAACATAAATTTGCACACACACTGCAATCATTACTAATTTTGAAAAAGATTGAATATATTTCTCACAAATACATTGATTTTGATAAATGGGATACGTGTGTATCAAATTCTATAAATGGATTAATTTATGGGTATAGTTTTTATCTAAATGCTTTGTGCAATGAAGATTGGGATGCAATTATCGTAGGAGATTATGATGCTATTTTCCCATTGCCCTTTAAAAAAAAATATGGCTTATTTTACCTTTATCAACCCTACTTTTGTCAGCAATTAGGTATTATGAGCAAATTGCCGATCAACCAAATATTGGTTAAAAATTGTATTAAAAAAATTCCTTTCAAATTTTTTAAAGTAAATATACAATTAAACTATGCAAATAAAGTATTTTTTCGAAAAAAATATAAAATTCAAGAGCGAACTAATTACATATTAAAGCTTTCTCCTACTTATGATGAAATATTTGCTAATTTCTCTAAAGATGCAAAAAAAAATCTTAATAAAATAAAACCAACGCAATACACTGTGTCTAATTTTGTTGATGAAGAGGCTATTATATCGCTTTTTTTTGAGACCTATTCCCAATTTTACGGAAAGCAATTGCACCATAAAAAGTATATTTTAAATTTGTTAAAAAAAGGAATTGCTTTTCAAAAAGGATTTGCACGAACCATTATTGATGCAAGCACAAAAGAAATATGGTGTATGGGCTATTTTTTTAAATCCCATAATCGTATATATTATATTATAGCAGCACCTACAAGCTTGGGTAAAAAAAATAATGCAAGCCACATATTAATTAATGAAATAATCAAAGAATTTGCAGGCCAAAATATTTATTTAGATTTTGAAGGCTCTGATTTGCCAAATGTAGCCCAATTTTATAAAAAATTTAGTCCCGAAAAAGAAATTTATTATCAACTAAGCGGTAACGTATTATTACGGCTAATGGACTATTAATTAAAAATTAATTTCAAAAGGGAGACGCATTTGAACACCTTTGGTTTGAGCTGTTTCTGAGATTAGTTTCCAATAGGTATAAAAACTTCCCAACTCTTTTTCCATTGTCTTAACCTTTATAGAAGATTGCATATTAAGAAATCGCTCAAAAGGATTGCCTGGTTTTGGAAAAACATCTAAATCTGCTTCTGATTTTTTCAAATTTGCTTTCCAATATGCTATAGAAATTGCAGTATCTAAATTGCCTAAAACATCTACTAAATTAGCGCCCTTAGCTTGTGTGGCCACCCACACTTTGCCTCTTGCTACTTTATCTACACTTGCAGTATCCATTTTTCTACCTTCTGCCACCCTGTCTAAAAAATCTGCATATACCCTGTTGGCATAACCTTGCAATATTTGTCTTTCTCTAGTATTGAGTGGTCTATCTATGCTCCCAAGGTCGGCATATTCGCCTGTTTTTACTGTTTCAAATTTTATCCCGAGTTTATCGTTCATCAATTTCTGTGCATTAGGCACAAGTAAAAACACACCTATAGAGCCTGTAATAGTTGATGGCATAGCAACGATAGTATCTGCGGGCATAGCAATGTAATATCCTCCGCTTGCTGCCACGTTTCCCATAGAAACTATTAAAGGTTTTTTTTGCTGAAGCAATTTTACTTCTCTCCATATAATATCACTAGCCAATGCTGAACCTCCTGGAGAATTAATTCTTAAAACTACCGCTTTTATTTTATCGTCTTTCCTAACTTGTTCTAATGTTTTTGATAGGCTAATACTGCCAATTCCATCATTTGCGCTTTGTCCCATCCCTATTTCGCCAGTTGCATAAATTACAGCTATTCTTTCTTTATTGTTGCTGCTACTGTTATCATTATTGATATATTTTTTATATTTAATAATTGATAAATTTTTTGGAGTAACTTTTATTCTTTTTGCAAATTGATTTTTAATTTCGTCCATAAAAAACAATCCATCAACAAGTCCTTTTTCTAATGCAATTTTTCCAGATTGAATGGTGAAATTGTTGGCCATATTTTTAAGAGAATCTGCCCCCATATTTCTGCTTAAAGCTGTTTCGGTGATAAAAATATTATAAAGCTCATCGAGGTATGCCTGCACTTGAGCCCTATTTTCATTGCTCATGCTATTGCTAATAAATGGTTCTACAGCACTTTTATATTCGCCTACCCTAATGGCTTGCATTTCTACTCCAATTTTATCAAATGCATCTTTCAAGTACAAAACTTGACTAGAAAAACCATTAAGAAAAAAATCGCCTGCGGGATTCATATAAATAGAATCTGCTGCAGAGGCAAGATAATATCCTTTTTCATCCATCACATCGGCATGCGCATATATAAATTTGCCGCTTTTTTTAAAATTCAATATATGTTGTCTCATTTCTTGAATTGATGCAAATCCACCTTCAAAAAAACCTATTTTTAAAAAAATCCCTTTAATGTTTTTGTCATTTTTTGCTTTTTCAAGTGCATTTCTAACATCTTCTAAACTTGTACTAGAGACATCTTCTCCACCTGCAAGTAAATACGCTAATTCGTTGTCATTAGATCTATCTACAATATTATTCTTTATTGAAATCTCTAATATTGAGTTTTCTGCTACCCCTGTACTTTTTGAAGCAGATGATCCTATTGCAGCTACTGTGCTAAAAATAATTATAAATAGAACAATTAGACATAAAAATAAGCCTGTGATTGTTGCTAATACATATTTTGCAAATTGTTTCATAAGTAGTTATATTGTATATTTGGTTCAAATAAACCCAACATTAAGTTGTTCAAAAAATCAATTTGTTAAATTGATATGTATATCCGACTAACTATGTTTCAATCATTGTTTAGCATATTGTCGTTATCTCATTTAAGAACAGTGTTTCTATAAAAAATAGACCACTCTTTTATTGAAAATAATTTTAAGTATTTTTTTTATATTGTAAGCTAAATATAAATTAATAACTTTAATAATTTAATGTTTCATAGCCCACATCATCTTATGATAAATAGCTGTATTTTCATAAATGCCATTAAATAGTTGAGCATTTTTTCCAAAGGCAAATACTGGCACCATAATACCTGTGTGACTGCCTGTGGTAAAAGCAGGTATTATTTTTCCTTTCTTATCAGAATTTAGTGCAAGTCCTCCGGTTTCGTGATCAGCAGTAACTAAAATTAATGTATTAGGCTGATTGGCTAAAAAATTGAGGCTCTGCTGAATGGCTTCATTAAAGTCTATTAACTCTTGCTTTATATATTGAGCATTATTATCGTGCCCTCCCCAATCTATTTGGCTGCCTTCTACCATTAAGAAAAATGGCTTTTTTTTATTGCTTAATACTGCAATACTCTTTGCGGTAACAATTGGCAAAAAATTTCCTCTGCCTTGGCTAATAGCAGGCATCGAAAAACTATCATTAAAAAATCCTACAAATTTGTTTGAATTCGTTTTTTCAATATTTTGTGTGCCTATTATTATGTCATACCCATTGGCTTTTAATTTTTCTTCACTAAAAAAGGGTTTCCCTCCACCAATCGCTAAATCTATGTTTTTACCATAAAAATCAACTGCAATTTGAGAATCTAATTTTCTAGACGGTTGATGAGCATAAAAAGCTGCTGGTGTTGCATGTGTTAGATTACAGGTAGCAACAATGCCTGTTGACCAACCATTTAATGCTGCCCATTCCATAATAGTTTGTCTACTTACCAAATTAGAATCCATGCCTAGTACACCATTTTTAGTTTTTTGTCCTATGCTAAAAGCGGTTGCTCCTGCAGCACTATCTGTTACATCATCATCTGTCGCTGCAGTTTTTATAAAACCAATATTTATGCATTGATTAAAAACTAAATTATCAGCCATGCCATGCATAGCCAAAGATATCTGGGCTAAGCCCATTCCATCACCTATAAAAAAAATAATGTTTGGGGGTACTGTTTTTATTACCTTGGTCTCATTTTTTCTGCTTCCACAAGCAACCAAAGCTAGAAGAAAGATAAAATAATACCCTGATTTTTTCATAAATTTATTAATCTTCGTTTTTTTGCTCAGGTTTTTCAGAAACAGGCGGCAAATCTATTTTATCATTAATAATAATAAGCATAGAAAACGACCTGCCACATTTTTGCATAAATTGTTTTGCTTCTTCGCGGGTATAAAAAATTCCACCCATTACTTTAAAATTTGGTTCGTCCCATTTCATTATCAATGGTTCATTTGGGAACATTTTTTTGAAGTCGGCTGCTACTTTATCTGCTTCTACTTTACTGCCGTTATGAATTAATATGCGGTAGCCTGCAATCTTATCTGGCCTGCTATATATTCTGTTTTTCGTAATTATTTCTAACATAGAATCAGCCTCCACTTCCACTTGTGCAATTAGTTGATCACTTGCTGCAAAAGTAAATAGCAGCATGCAAAAAATTATTTTAAGTTTATGCACCATGACATTGTTTAAATTTTTTTCCACTTCCACAAGGACAAGGTTCATTTCTCCCAACTTTAATATCTGCTTTTATAGGTGCGATTTGTCGCTCACCGCTGCTTGAATTTGTATTGAGTTGATCTGTTCTTGAGGTTTGTAAATTATTCCTATTTTGTTTAGGCAAATTGCGTGCCTCTTTTACTTCACTTCCTTCATTATTATGTATTTTACTTTTAAACAATCTGGTTAATACTTCACTGTTTACTTTATCTATCAGTGTTTTAAAAAGTTCAAAAGATTCTAATTTGTAAATTAATAATGGGTCTTTTTGTTCATAAGATGCATTTCTAACAGCTTGTTTCAAGTCATCCAATTCACGCAAATGCTCTTTCCATTCATTGTCTATGATACCAAGAGTAACCATTTTTTCAAAAGAAAGAATCATGTCTTTTCCTTCTGTTTTCACGGCACTCTCAAGGGGAGTTACCACCTGAAAAATCGATTTTCCATCAGAAAAAGGAATTACAATATTTTCAATCTTATCACCATTTTCTCTATAAATATTTGACAATACAGGCATTGCCTCTTCTCTAATTAATTTTGCTTTTCTTTTATATGCTTCACTTAGTTCTAAGTAGAGTTTTTCTGCTAATTCATCGTGTTTGGTGATTGAAAAAGTATTTTCGTCTATATTGGTCTGTACCGCAAATTCTTTAATTAATTCTAATGAAAATCCTTCGTAATCATTACTTTGATGAAAAGAATCAATATGGCTATTACACCAATCATAAAGCATATCACTCAAATCTGTTTCTAGTCTATCGCCAAATAATGCATTCCGTCTTCTTTTGTAAATTACAGTTCTTTGCTTATTCATTACATCATCATATTCTAACAGATGTTTTCGCATTGCAAAATTATTTTGCTCTACTTTTCTTTGAGCATTTTCGATATTTTTATTCATCCAAGGATGCTCAATAACTTCATCCTCTTTAAATCCAAATTTATCCATAAGACCTGCTGCGCGTTCACCTCCAAATAAACGCATAAGATCGTCTTCCATAGAAACAAAAAACTGAGAAGAACCAGGGTCTCCTTGCCTACCTGCCCTACCTCTTAGTTGCCTATCAACGCGCCTAGAATCATGTCTTTCTGTTCCTATAATGGCTAAACCTCCTGCTTTTTTAACTTCTTCGGTTATTTTTATGTCAGTTCCCCTACCTGCCATGTTAGTGGCTATGGTTACTGCTTTTGGCTGGCCTGCTTCTGCCACAATTTCTGCTTCTCTGGCATGCTGTTTCGCATTTAAAACATTGTGTTTTATACCTTTCATTTTCAGCATCCTAGAAAGTAATTCAGATATTTCAACAGATGTTGTGCCCACAAGAACGGGTCTTCCCTCTGAAGTTAATTTGATTATTTCTTCAATTACTGCGCTAAATTTAGTTCTAATTGTTTTATAAATTAAATCATTTCTATCTGCCCTAATTATAGGCTTATTGGTAGGTATTACTATCACATCTAGCTTGTAGATTTCCCATAACTCTCCTGCCTCAGTTTCTGCTGTTCCTGTCATACCGGCAAGTTTATGATACATTCTAAAGTAATTTTGCAATGTTATTGTCGCATAAGTTTGGGTAGAGCTTTCTACTTTCACATTTTCTTTTGCTTCTATGGCTTGATGAAGGCCATCAGAATACCTTCTACCATCAAGCACCCTGCCTGTTTGCTCATCCACTATTTTAATTTTTCCATCTTGAACAATGTATTCATCATCCCGCTCAAAAAGGGTATAGGCTTTTAACAATTGATTGATGCTGTGTATTCGTTCCGACTTTATTGAGTAATCATTTAATAATGCTTCTTTATTAATTAGCACTTCTTTTTCAGACAGATTGCTTTTTTCTATATCAGCAATTTTGGAACCGATATCAGGCAGAATGAAAAATCCTGTTTCACCGCCTTCTGAAATTAAATCAATACCTTTGTCGGTTAAATCTATCGAATTATTTTTTTCATCAATTGTAAAATAAAGTGGCTCATCAGCCTTAGGCATTAGTTTTTGATTATCAGCAAGAAAAGTGTTTTCTACTTTAGTAAGCATTTGTTTTATACCAGATTCTGATAAAAACTTTATTAAAGATTTATTTTTTGGTAAACCCCTAAATGCGCGAAATAATGCAAGGCCACCACCATTTTCTTTCTCGCTCATATTGCCTTCGGCAATTAATTTTTTAGCATCATTTAGCAAGGTATTAATCAGCTTTTTTTGTGCATTTACTATTTTTTCAATCCTAGGTTTTAAATCTTCAAATTCATGTATATCACCTTTTGGCACTGGCCCAGAAATAATCAATGGTGTTCTGGCATCGTCTACCAATACAGAGTCTACCTCGTCTATCATTGCATAATGATGTGTTCGCTGTACCATCTCGCTTTTATCATGCACCATGTTATCTCTTAGGTAATCAAATCCAAATTCATTATTGGTTCCATAAGTGATATCGGCCAAGTATGCTTTTTTTCTTTCATCGCTATTGGGACTATGTTTATCTATACAATCAACAGTAATGCCATGAAACTCAAATAATGGGGCATTCCAATCGCTGTCTCTCTTTGCTAAATAATCATTAACAGTTACCAAATGCACGCCCCTATTGCTTATTGCGTTTAGAAAAGCAGGAAGGGTAGAAACCAAAGTTTTACCCTCTCCTGTACCCATTTCTGCAATCTTACCTTGGTGCAGCACAATCCCTCCTATTAATTGAACATCGTAGTGAATCATATTCCAGGTTATATCTATACCTGCAGCTTGCCAAACATTACCATACGTGGCAGTATTTCCATTGATTGTTACATTACTTTTATTTACGGCAAGAAATTTATCATATTCATTTGCTGTAACCACGAGTTTTTTATTTTCTGCCAATCTGCGTGCTGTTTCTTTTACAATTGCAAATGCATCTGGCAATAATTCTTCTAAAATTTCTTCTAATTTAACGTTTCTATTTGCGCTTAGGACGTCAATTTTTTCAAAATACTCATCTTTAGCTGATAAATCATCTGAATCTAATTCAGCAATTTGAGTTTTTAATTGATTGATTTCGTTATCAATATCTAACAAATAGTCTGATATTTTACTGCGTAAAATATTGGTAGCCTCTCTTAATTGGTCGTCTGATACCTGCTGTAATTCTGCTGCTTTTAGATTTATTTTATCTACAATTGGCTGTAATGAGGTGATGTCTTTGTCAGACTTATTACCAAAAATTTTTCCCAATCCTGAAATTATTTTATTTAACATGTGCTTATTGCTGCAAATTTAATGCGTTGAATATAAAAAAGATCATAATTTTTAATTTATTTCTATTGTGCAAAAATAGTCAAAAAATAAGCCAATTATATTGCCAAGGTTTAAACTGACATAATTACCTTTGCTAGCTGATAATGAATGATAAATTTAATGTTTTAATTTTAGGAAGCGGTGGCAGGGAACACACACTGGCATGGAAAATTGCAAAAAGCACATATTTAAACCAACTTTATATTGCGCCTGGAAATGGGGGTACTTTTAATTTAGCAATTCATGCCGATATTGATGTCTTAAATTTTGAACAAATTGGATTATTCTGTATCAAAAACAAAATAGATATCATAGTTGTAGGCCCAGAAGACCCTTTGGTTAATGGAATTAATAATTATTTTTGTGCTGATAATACACTAAATCACATTTACGTTTTTGGCCCAGAAAGTAACGGTGCGCAGCTAGAAGGCAGCAAAGATTTTTCTAAAAAATTTATGCAAAGGCACCATATTCCTACTGCAAAATTTAAAACTTTTACAATAGGACAAGAAAAGGAAGCCTGTCTATTTTTAGAAACTATGGAAGCACCTTATGTGCTAAAAGCTGACGGTTTGGCAGCTGGAAAGGGTGTTTTAATTATCGACAATTTAGCCGAAGCAAAAAACAGTATCATAGAAATGCTTAATGGAAAATTTGGTGCAGCTAGCAGTAAAGTGGTCATTGAAGAGTTTTTAGATGGAATTGAAGTTTCTTATTTTACAATCAATGATGGCAAAAACTTTGTTTTATTACCAGAAGCCAAAGATTATAAAAGAATTGGTGATGGAGATAAAGGTTTAAACACTGGTGGTATGGGTGCTGTAAGTCCAGTATTATTTGCAACTGAAGAATTTACAAAAAAAGTGATTTCTTCTATCATAGAGCCAACTGTAAAAGGTTTAATAGCTGATGGCATAAACTACCAAGGGTTTATTTTTTTTGGTTTAATCAATGTGAATGGAGTGCCAAAAGTGATAGAATATAATTGCAGAATGGGCGATCCTGAAACTGAGGTAGTCATTCCTAGATTAAAATCAGATTTATTAGAGGCAATCGTACTTTGCAAAAAACAAAAATTATCCGAATATATTATTGAAATAGAAGATTATTATGCCACCACAGTAATGGCAGTATCAAAGGGTTATCCAGAAAGTTATAAAAACGGAAAAACCATTACTTTGCCATCCATTTTAGATGAAAACCAATTGCTTTTTCATGCGGGTACAATAAAAAAAGATAAATTAATTACCAATGGAGGCAGGGTATTGGCTTGCACAGGCTTGGGTAAAAATCTAACTAAGGCTTTAGAAAGCAGTTATAAATTAATTGATGTCACAGATTTTGAAGGCATCAATTTTAGACGAGATATTGGGCAAGACTTATTAAAATTAAAAAATGAAGAACAGCATTAAAACAAGTTATATCATAAAAAAAAATTTAGGTATATTTGTTGGCTATTTAGTCAAAGGATGCATTATTACGCTGCCAGCTGCAATAACATTATACTTAGTTTTTATTCTTGTAACAAAGATTGATGGGGTAATAACAGACAATTCTTTTATTGCACAACATATTACTAAAGTGCCAAGCGGCACTGGTTTTTTAATTATTATTTTTGGACTTACATTGATTGGTTTTCTTGGGGGATCTTATCTACTAAGCCCTATCAAGTCGCTTTTTTTAAAATTTGTTAATAAAACACCTGGTATAAAATTGTTATACAATGGCATAAAAGATTTTTTGGAGGCAATAGTAGGTGAGAAAAAAAAATTCAACAATCCTGTAATTATAAAGGTAAACGAAAACCCCGAAATATGGCAGTTTGGATTTATTACTCAACAAAGTCTTGATTTTATTCAAATGCCCAACTATGTTAGTGTTTATTGTCCAAAGGCTTATGGAATTCTTGGCGACTTGCTTATCATTAAGTCCGAAAATATTAAATTAATTGACGGTATGAATTCATCTGAAATGTTGAAGTTTGTAATAAGTGGAGGTGTAATTTCTGACAATGAAATAGATGCCGAAAAATAAAGTGTAAAACCTAAGTCTATTTACTATGAAAATCTTTGGTTAGAGTTTTATATTGATCAGTATAGGTATTGTCTAAATTTCGAAGCACAATAGAATCTACTTCAGGAAATTTGTTTTCTTTGCCAATTATAAATAAAAATCTATTTACAGGCTTAAACTCAGTAGGTTTTACTACTGTAAGTTTATGAAAATATAACGAAAGTCTCTGCACCGTTTTTTGCACCCATTCAAACTCTTGATATGGCAATATAAGAGCAGCCTTTCCATTATCACTAAGATTTTTTGCAATAAAATCAAATAATGTTTGCAGCGTAAGGGTTTCATTATGCCTTGCATTTGCTCTTTTTAAAACAGGGCTTTGAGTAGATTTTTGAGTGCTAAAATAAGGGGGATTTGAGATAATAAAATCAAATTTATCATTGGTAATAAATGTTTTTATATCTATTTGTTTGAAACTAACATTGCTAAATTGCTTTTGATTATTCAAATTTTCATTAGCTTCTACTATTGCCTGTTCATCAATATCTATCCCTAATATTTTTGCATTAGAATTTTTTTGGGCTATCATAAATGCAAGTATTCCGCAACCACAACCAATATCTATCGCATTTTTAAAATTAAATAAATCACTACCCCATGCACCTAAAAGCATGCTATCTACGCCAATTGACATTGGGCTTTTACGATGATTTAACTCAAAATTTTTAAACTCAAATTTTTTAACTTTTACCACGTATAAGTTTTATAAACCTTTTTTTAGCCAAATTGTTTGAGTTGTTTTTTGATTAGCTGTTAAATTCTTTTGTGCTGTAATTTTAAGCAAATCATTTGGATTTTTAGACAACTTTACCTCTAAATTTAAAATCTGCCCAGCTCTGCTTATCATTAATACTACTTTGTCGCCAATAATGCAAGTATCAATAGCTGTTTGCAAATCTTCTACCCGCATGTTATTTAGGGCAATAATTTCATCATTCACATTTATGCCTGCATTGTAAAACGCGGAGTTGAAATACACATTTGAAACAACCAATTTTCCTTCTATTTTTTTTGTAGTTAAACCAATGTGCGGTTTGTTATTATCTGCTATTTTCGTAAAATCTAATCCAACTAAATTAAAAAAAGAATCATAGTTTGGAGATTTTGTACTGTAGATTAATTCATTAAAAAATGTTGTTAAAGAAATGCCCGCTGCACTTTCTGATGCAGCTATAATATCACTTTCGATCAACCCTTTTTGAGGTTGTTTTTTATACATTTTCCAAAGCGCTTTCATTAGCACATCAATATTTTGTGAGTCTTTTTTATTGCTAGAGATTGTAATGTCTAATAATAGCGCAACAATTGAACCTTTGCCATAATAAGAAATCTGAGTATTAAAGCTATTTTCATTCGGCCTATATGCTTTTATCCAAGCATCAAAACTGGCATCGGCTAAATTTTGCACTTGAACTCCTGGCCTATATTCTGTTTGAGAAATGGTTGAAGTAATTTTTTTGAAGTAATTTTCTTTATCAATAAATCCTGCTCTGTAGAGCAATAATTCGTCATAATAAGCTGTAAATCCCTCAAAAAACCAGAGTAAATTTGTATAATTTTCTTCATCATAATTAAAAGGGCCTAATTCTTTTGGTCTAATCCGTTTCACATTCCATAAGTGAAAATACTCATGAGCCACTAAACTAATAAAGCCCATATATTTATCATAGTCTTTATAATCTTGACTAGGCATCATAAGCACTGCAGAATTAAGGTGCTCTAAACCACCTCCTTGATTTTGAGTATTGTGAACGATAAACAAATAGTTATTTATAGGCAACTCGCCAAAAACTGCTATGGTTTGACGCAAAATTTTTTGCATATCAACAGCCAATTTAGTATAATCTGCATTGTTTTTGCCAACCATAACTACAGTATGCTTGACTCCATCTATGTCAAAATCAAACTCATCATGATTGCCAACTTGAATGGGCGCATCCACTAATAAATCATAATTATCTGCCTTCACCTCAAATTTCGAAATAGCCAAAGCGCATGCCATTTTTTTCCAATATTTATTAGGAACTACGCGCACCAAACAAGGGCTTTTTTCTAAACCTTTGATGTATAAAAACGTGGCAGCAGGACAAATAAATGCTTGACTATAATCCACAAAGTTAGTACGGACACTTATTTCATTACAGTATAATTGATAGGTAATTTCTATCAAGGCTCCTTTTTTGCAAGAAATTTTCCATTGATTTTTATTTATTTTGACCATTGCAGCGCTATTGCTAGCACCACTAAGCCATATTTTATCAATATGCTTGCTATATTCTCTTACCAAATAAGAACCAGGTGTCCAAACTGGCATACCTAAAATATGAGAAGAAGCTGTGCTAGTGAACTTTAGAGTTACATTACAATAATGATTTTCCGGATTTGGAAAACTGATTTGATACTGAATTAAGTTTTCTTGCATGGCACTAATTGATTTTAAACATAGTAAATTTATAAATAAACATAGTATAAGAATTAAATTTTTTTTCATAATCTAAGTCATTTAAAAGTTGAAAAATAGAGAAGCTACACCGATAGCCGTAATCACACAAATAAGGTCTATTAAGAGCATAGCGCCAAGGGTATAACGTACATTTTTAATTTTTACTGCACCAAAATACACTGCAATTACATAGAATGTGGTTTCTGCACTGCATTGAAAAATGCAAGAAAGTCTGCCAGTAAAAGAGTCAGCACCAAAACTATTCATTGCGTCTAGCATAAATCCTCTAGAACCGCCAGAACTAAAAGGTCTCAGCAAAGCTACGGGTAAGGCGTCTGTAATGGACTTATTAACACCAATTTTAGAAAATACAAAAGTTAATCCATCTGCAATAATTTCAAATAATCCACTATTTCTGAATAATGAAATGGCTGCTAACATACCTAAAACATAAGGGAAAATAGTAACACCCGTAGTTAAACCGCTGCTTGCTCCATTTACAAACGAGTCAAAAATAGAAGTGTCATTTTCTGTAAAAGTTTTTTCTTTCTTGAATGCAAAAATTAATATAAAAAGGATAATTGCTAATAAAATAATACTCGATAAATTAGACGTAAAATGATTTTTGGACAGCATATCTAAATGAGTAATATAGAATAATAAACCAATAATACCAGCAATAATGCCAAAAATAAGCAATAATAACGTAGCGCTTTTAAAATTTATTTTCTGCCTAAAACCTATGATAAAAAGTGCAGCCAAAGTACCTGCAAAAGATGTAATAATACATGGCAGCATTACATCTGCAGGATTTAGGGCACCTGCTGCTGCGCGATAACCAATAATAGAGGTGGGTATTAATGTTAGACCAGCAGCATGCAAGCACATAAACATGATTTGTGCATCGCTAGCTTTGGCTTTATCTGGATTAATAGTTTGTAAACTCTCCATAGCTTTTAGGCCAAAGGGTGTCGCTGCTGAGTCTAAGCCTAAAAAATTTGCAGCAAAGTTTAACGTCATGAAAGATATAGATGGATGATTTTTTGGAACTGAAGGAAAAATTTTAATAAAAATGGGGCTGCAAAATTTGGCCAAAAGTTCTGCTGCACCGCTATCTATTAACAATTGAAGGATTCCGCAAAAAAAAGCAAGATAGGCAACTAAAGGCAAGATTATGTCAAAAATACTGGATTTGCAAGTGGGCAATAATCCGTCTGATTTTTGTGTTCCATAATAAATTTTTACTGCCGATGTTTTAGATAATATTTCATCTTTGCTCAAAATACTTGCCAATTCATAGATGGTGTCTTTATTATCTATTGCGTTTTGCTTAAACATAGTTTTATCGCCTGATATCTTAAAACTATCTTGTATGCTTATTGGCAATTCGCCAAAATATTTTTCACTTATTAAAATTTTATCATCTTTTTTTCCATTTAGAACATGGTCTAAACTGTAATGCTTATTTGAAACTAAACCGATAAAAAGAAATAAAATAGAGAAAATAAAAATTGCTAACCAAAAACGACTTAATGCCATTCTGCAATGTTAGTTTATTTTTTTGAAAAGATAAATATCAAAATCTGACATTTTAAATGAATCATTTACAAAATAGGCAAGTAATACATAATCTTTATTTTGTTTAATCTTATCAAATGACATTTTTCCTTCTCTTTGCGCATGATAACTGTCCCATAAAACAATACTGTTTTTTGGTGCCCAATTCTTGTTTAGGTCAATGCTCCATATTAATGCTGTATTCCACTCTTTAGAAAATGGTTTTGCAAAAGGATTGCGATCATACCTTACATCAAAAAAAGGAATTTGATGATAAATAACATTGTTTAAGAGGTTATTTTTTTTGATGTAACTATAAGCAATATCTATATTTTTGAGGCTGGCAATAGGTTTAATACTTTGCTGATTTCTATCATAAAATTTGAGCGAAAACCCATTTACTTTATACGAATTAATTGTAACAAAAATTAATATAAAAACTGCTATTAAAAATGTTGGAAAACCCATTTTGCTTTTCAAAGTATGTATTTTGTCAAATAAATATGCAATAAAAAAAGCCAAGCAAGGCACAATTACCATCATCACCCTAGTCATGCCATGAGTGCCCAACATACCTTTCCAAATAATAAAGGAGTGTGCTACAAAATATGCCACAAAAACCCCGGAAATACAAAAAAGTACAAAGAGATTATCTTTGGTAAATAACTTTTTTACACTGTTTTCAACAAAGAACCAAAGGGCTCCAATAGTGCCCAAAATTAGCCCAATATTTCCAAAAATACCTTTGTTATTTTTGATATAATACAAAAAATCGCCTCCTTCTGGAGAAAATCGGGATTTATCAACCTCTACTTTAAAATAAGGATTCTCTGTTATAAACCAAAAGACCGCGCCACTCTGAATATAGCCAACTAAATTTATAATGAAAGTACCTAAAAATAAACCAATAATATATTTATAGTTTCTAGAAAAAATTAAATACACCAAGATAGGAATAATAATTACAAAACCTTCGGTTCTTATCCAAGGAAGCAGAGAAAACAAGAGTACACTAACCCATTTTTTATCACAAAACCAAGCATACCAGGCTGCAGAAAGCAAGCACATATTTAAGGGCTCAGTTAGGGTTGCAATAGCGTTTTCGAGGCAAACAGGAGTAAAAACCACTAACCAAAAAGCAAGCCAACCATATTTTAAATTCAACTTGTTTAATGAAAGCGCCACAAATATTCCGCTTAATAATAAGCAAAAAATATTGAAAAAAACTGCAAATGATAGTCCCAAAAAACAAAATGGATGTGCTAAAATAGTATAAATTGGTTTACCCCATTGATCTAATAAAAGATATGGATATTTAAAACAATATTTTGAAATGAGAAAGTGATTATAGCTATCTTGACCACCAGCAATCATGCCATTGCTTTGAATAAAAAGGCCAATTAATAGCAAAAAAGCTATTGGCGTTAAAAAGAATAATATTGTTTTTTGATTAAAAAATTGAACCAAAATTATTATTTCATATTATTTATAACTCAATAAAGTATGGCAGAGAAGCAAATTGCATTTGCTCCATTGCCAATTAAATCATTAATAGGTAGATTGCACACTAAGAATATCTGCAATTCTTTTTTCAGCAAGCTGAATGGCGGCAATCTGAGTATTTACTTTTCCTAGCGCAGCATGATTAAAAATATCTGTGGTTGTATTATAAATATTTTCTGTTTGTGCCATTGCAATTTCTCTAACATATCCGTTATACTCACTGTATACATTAATTAATCCTCCTGCATTAATAAGAAAATCAGGGGCATACAAAATACCTTTTTCCATACACATATTTCCATGTAAAATATCTTCTGCCAATTGATTATTTGCAGCACCTGCTATAATATTGCACTTTAGTTTATTAATATTTTCAGTATTTAAAATTGCACCCATTGCACAAGGCGAGAAAATATCTACATCGAGTGAATATATATCATCAGCGGTTACAGCAATAGCTTTATAATTATCTACAGCAGCTTTTATACCCGCATCATAAATATCAGTAACATATATATTGGCATTTTCTTTTGCCAGATATTCTACTAAATGATAGCCGACCTTACCGATGCCTTGCACAGCGATCGATTTACCGCTTAAACTATCACTTCCGTAGGCTTTTTTTGCGGCAGCTTTCATTCCCATATATACCCCATAAGCTGTAACGGGACTGGGGTCTCCTCCCCCTCCCATAGATTCGGGCAATCCCACTACATGGTCTGTCTCCATGTTTACATATTCCATATCTTTGGTGGTAGTGCCTACATCTTCTGCGGTGATATATTTACCATTCAAATTTTCTACAAATCTACCAAACTTTCTCATCAGTGCTTCGGATTTTTGAGTTTTTGAATCTCCAATAATTACTGCTTTGGCTCCCCCAAGATTTAAACCACTTATTGATGCTTTATAAGTCATTCCTCTAGACAAGCGCAAAGCATCCTTTATGGCATCTGCCTCTTTTGCATAAGCCCACATTCTAGTGCCACCTAATCCAGGGCCTAAAACAGTGTTGTGTATCGCAATAATGGCTTTTAAACCAGAAGCCTTATCGTGACACATCACTAATTGCTCATGATTATTAGATTCTATGTCACTAAACAAGTTAAAAGAGGTGTGACTAATTTTTTCTGCAGCTGTTATCATATTTTGTATTAATAGTTATGCAAATGTACGCCAATATTTGAATTTTTAAAATCTAGTAATTTCATGCTTTTGTAATTTTAAATTATTTAACCCAATCGATTTGATCTAGGGTATAAACAATGGGTCTTTCTGAGAATAAAACTTTGGTTTGTGACCAAGTATTTCTGAATAGAACACTTTTTCTATAATTATTCAAATCATGCTCTGATTTCCAAATAGAATAGGTATATAAAACATGCTTTATCTCTTGATGACGCAAAAGTTGAAGATGCTCACAGCCGTCAAAATTTCTTATATCTTGCTTGGTATTTTCAAAAAGTGTTAAAAATGTTATAATATTATCTTCTTCAAAAAAAAGTTTTACTATTCTGCTTATCATAATTATATTTTTGTAATGATTATTTTCTTTCCTCTAATTAATCCAAAAAGTTTTGCCAAGTTGCTCTGCATCATTGTAATAACTAAAAAAGATTTGTTTTCATGAAAATATGCCCCTGTGTCTCCAGGACTAATATGTTTTCTATCTGGTAATATCTTATAAATTACCTCATCTCTGCGCAATCTAATAGTGTATTTTTGAGTACCCATAAAATCAAAAAAATCCTTTTTATCAATTTCTAAATAGCAGCTGCCAAAATTATCAATCCCGATAATTGGCGCTATAATAGCATCATCAACATATTGTGTGCGCTCAATAATTTTATATTCAGGGTTTGGCAATAATGGCCAATTGGGCTCTAAACTAGGGTTTAAAAAATTAATTTTATTAAATAAATCTTTTAATGAAACATTGGTAGATAAGCTGTAGCAATTGGGTTGATTATTATTTAAAAACAAAGGCAACAAGCCATTATTTGGTGCTATAAATATTTTTTCATCCATCGATACAGCTACAAAATCAGCGACATTAGAGGTGGTATCTCCTACAAGAATTAGAAAAACTGTTAGCGCTGGAAAAGAGTTGTGAACCATTTTTAGGTAAAAATAAGCATCCACAATATCATAAGATTGAAGGCTATGAGAAAGCTCAATCAATTGATAATTTGGGCATTCATTTACAAAAAGCGATTTTATAAATGATTGCTCAACTCCACCATATCCACTATCGGTTAATAAAACAAGTTTGTGCAAGTGTAAAAAAAGTTTATTTTCGTACGCAAATTTAGCATCAATATTCAATAATAAAATTAAAATTAACTTGTTAGAAAAACTTATTACCGTAGAACATATAAATCCTCAATTTTTATTTGGTGTAAACAATAAGAACATTGATTACATAAAAGCACGTTTTCCTAAATTAAAAATAATTGCTAGAGGCAACGAATTAAAATTAATAGGTAATGAAAATGAAATAAAAACATTTGCACTTAAATTTGATTTACTAATTGACTATGCAAGTAGAAAAATGGAAATTGATGATCAAATATTAGCAAAAATATTTGAAAGCAACCTGGAGCTTCAATCAACAGATTTAAAAACAGGAAATGATACCCCAAACAACATTATACTTTATGGGAATAATGCAAAAGTAATAAGGGCAAGAACTATAAATCAGCAGGCACTTGTAGATGAAATTATTAAAAATGATATTATTTTTGCTATAGGACCTGCAGGTACCGGAAAAACTTATACTGCAGTGGCACTTGCAGTTAGGGCGCTGCGCAACAAGGAGGTGAAACGCATTATTTTGACTCGGCCAGCAGTAGAAGCAGGAGAAAATTTAGGTTTTTTACCAGGAGATTTAAAAGAAAAAATAGACCCTTATTTAAGGCCGTTATATGATGCTTTAGAAGATATGATTCCTGCAGAAACATTAAAAAATTATTTAGAAACACGGGTTATAGAGATTGCTCCTATGGCTTTTATGCGCGGCCGAACATTAGATAATTGCTATGTTATACTAGATGAAGCGCAAAACAGTACGCAGCTGCAATTAAAAATGTTTTTAACACGAATGGGGCCAAATGCTAAAATGATTATTACAGGTGATTTATCGCAAATTGACCTGCCAAAAAGCCATTTGTCTGGTTTATTGCAAGCATCAAAAATATTAAAAAATATCAAAGGCATATCTTGGGTATACCTAACTATCGAAGACGTGGTAAGACATAAATTGGTAAAAAGTATAATCGTTGCCTATCAAAAAGAGGAAGAAAAATGAATCAAGCACTAAGTCAAACTAATTTTGATTTACCAAATCAGACAGCTTTTTATAAAGGCAAGGTAAGAGATGTATATACTATAAATAATAAATTTTTGGTTATGATAGCAAGCGACAGAATTAGTGCCTTTGATGTTGTGTTGCCAAAATCAATTCCTTTTAAGGGGCAAGTGTTAAATCAAATTGCACTCCATTTTTTAGAAAAAACGAAAAATATTGTTCCTAATTGGTTAATTGCTAGCCCAGATCCGCATGTGAGCATTGGTTATCTTTGTGAGCCCATTAAATTAGAAATGGTGGTGAGAGGATATTTGAGTGGACATGCATGGCGCACTTATGCTGATGGAGGAAGAGTGCTCTGCGGGGTTAAATTGCCAGAGGGATTAAAAGAAAACGACAAATTACCCACTCCAATTATCACACCAAGCACTAAGGCAGATGAAGGACATGACATGGACATATCTGAAGAAGAAATTTTAAAACAAGGTATAGTTAGCATTGGTATTTGGCAAGAATTATGCAAGATAAGCCTTTCTCTGTTTGAGTTTGGAACACAATTCGCGCTTAAACAAAACTTAATACTTGTGGATACTAAATATGAATTTGGATTGCTTAATAATAAACTTACCTTGATGGATGAAATTCATACCCCAGACTCCTCTCGCTATTTTTATGCAGATCTGTATGAAAAAAAACAATTTGAAGGAATTCCTCAAGAGCAATTATCTAAAGAGTTTGTAAGAATTTGGCTAATGGAAAATGGATTTAAAGGCTTAGTTGGTCAAAAAACACCAGAAATGACTCAAGCAATTATTGAAATTATTTCAAATAAATATAAAAATTTATATAATTCAATTTTAGGTATTAAATTTATTCCGAGAAATTATAATAATATTGAAAAAAGTATTGAGAATAATATATTAAAATATCTAAATAAAATATAAGAAAAATGAAAAAACAAATTACTACCTTCCTATTTTTTGCAAGCATTACTTTTAGTGTAATTGGGCAAGTTTCTACAAATTATGCAGGCATAGGCTACTTAAATCTATTAAATGATAAGTTTACAACACAACAAAATACAGGTCTGAAAGAAGCGTACTTAAATTTACCTGAAGGAATAGGAATAGATACAACAGGCAAAATATTATTTAGTCATTGGAACAGAATAATGATAATAGACAATGGCAATTTAAGAGGCAGAGCAGGCGGAGCAGGTAACCCAACCTTTTCGTCTGGCTATAATATTGCGAACGGGATACAAGGTCGTTTTTCTGAACCTAGAGGCATAGATGTAAATCCGATAACCAATGAAATTTTCGTATGTGATTATGGAAATTATGTGATTAGAAAAATATCTCCATTTATAAATGTTAGCAATACTCAATTAAATAGTTTGGTGGCAGGAGTGCCAAATTCAGATGGGCTAAATGACGGTACTGCATTAACAGCAAAATTTAAAGGACCTTACGATATCGTTATTATGGCAAATGGAGATATGTATGTATCAGACGATAATGCAAATAACATTAGAAAAATCTCTGGCGGACAACTTACTACAGTTGCTGGAAGCACTGCAGGCATTAGCGGAGATGCAAATGGTATTGGAACAGCTGCCTTGCTTGATGTGCCTGCTGGGATGTGCAAAAAAGACGAAAACAATATTCTTTTTTGCGACTTATTTAACGGAAAAGTAAAACAATTAAACCTTACTACACTAGCTGTAACAACATTAGTGAGTAATTTGATTGGGCCTAGAGATGTTGCTTATACAAATGGAATTATTTTTATTACAGATAGCAGAGAACTAAAAAAACATGAAAATAATGTAACTACAATTGTTGCAGGATCAAATGCCACACCCGACAGCACCGCAGGAACATATGCTCAAACAAGATTTGGAGATTTAAGAAATTTGGTTTTTTCTAAATCTGAAAATGTACTTTACATCTTAGATAATACTTACGGAATTGTAAAAAGATTATCTTTAGATGCTGCACCTAATGTAGATTTTGTAGGTAACCCATTGAGCGCTACAGTTGGTCAAGTGGTAACCCTAACTGATTTAACTACCAATAAGTCTGGCAGTAAGGTTTGGTCTATCACACCTGCAAACTATACTTTGGTTGCTGGAACCACACTGACTAGTGATGCTGTAAAATTAGAATTTACCCAAACTGGAAGTTATGCTGTAAAGCTAACTTATACCTACACTGGTGGAGTGGTAACAAAAAATCAGGTAGGATATATTAATGTATCTTCTATTAATCAAATACCTGTTGCAAATTTTGAGGCAGATAAGGTTGTTACTGTTATAAACACTAATGTTAGTTTTCTAGATTTAAGCGCTAATACACCAACAAGTTGGCTATGGGAAATTACACCATCTGCAGGTGTTTCATTCAAAAATAGCACCACAGCTAATTCAAAACACCCAGTAATGGCGTTTGCAAATAGCGGAAAATATACCATAAAATTAACAGCAACTAATGCATTTGGAGCTAATGTTAGCAACAAGGTGGAACACATAAATATTACACTTACTTCATTAGAAAAATTGAACACAATGCCCGTTGTTGCATACCCAAACCCTACAGAATCTGAAATTAATATTGTAAATAGCAATTCTTTTAAGACCTATACTATTTATAACTTAAATGGTTTGGCTATTGCCACAGGTACTTTAGCAGAAAACAAAATGGATGTTGCTTTCTTAAGCAATGGGATTTACAGTGTTGTATTGGCTAGCAATAGCGGATTAAGTGGTACATTTAAGTTTGTTAAAAACTAAAATAAAGTGCTTTCCTAAATTTTAAACTAAATTGTAAATTTATAATTTGATTTTCAATTCATTAATATCGTTGATATAATCATAGTGTAAATCAGGGTGAAGTTTAGCCACAATAGATTCCATTTTTTTGATATTACTTATAAAATAATTTTCAATTGAAGGGTAATTTTTCAATTTGGGTAAACAACTAATCAACTCTTGATTAAAATGGATAAGAAGGGTTAATTCTTTTATAGGTTCGTTTATTAATTTTATGTACTTTTTTGTTAATTTAAGAATTTTGCGAACAGATTTTCTTAAAATATGATAGCTCCTAAAATTAATATCTAAAAAATTGGCAGAAATAGTTATTTTTATTTCATTTAAAAACACTTCTTTCTCGACCTCATCAATGAGTAAGTAATTTAAAAGTTCTTTATTTTCCCTATTAAATTTTATTAAAGTGACACAAAAATCTATGATTTCTTGTTCGCTTCTATAGCTTAACTCTTTTTTTAGCACGGCAATGCTAGGGGTCTTATTCATAAATATCTGCAAATTTAATACAATAAATAATATAGTGAACGCTTAAATATTATTAAAATATCACACTGCTAAAAGTTTTATACCAAACAGCTAAGGAGTAAGATTTTTTATACCCTTAATAGGTTTGTATATTTCATAAAAATATTTTTATAAAAAAAATGCCTCTGATTTATCAGAGGCATTTTTTTTAAATTCTAAATTAATTTATTCAGAAACAACGCTCAATTCAACTTCTATGCTGGTTTCACGATGTAGATTTATTGTGGCTTTGTATTCTCCAATATTTTTTATTTCTTCAGAAAAAACAATTTTTCTCCTATCTATTTCATAGCCCAATTCTTTTAAGCTATTAGCCAATTGAAGTGGTGTTATGGATCCAAAAATTTTGCCTGTTGCGCCAGCTTTTGTTTTAAGCACCACTTTAAGATCTTTCATTTTAGTGGCCAAAGCATCTGCATCTTTCTTAATTTTCTCTTGTTTAAACTCTTTTTGGCGAATGTCTTCACTCAGCATTTTTAAATTTCCAGGGGTAGCTAATTTTGCCATACTCTGAGGAATTAGGAAATTTCTTCCATATCCGTTCTTCACTTCCACTACATCATCTTTAAATCCAAGCTTATTTACATCTTGTGTCAATATTATTTTCATTTCTCTCTTTTGCGCTAATTTTTAATCTTTCAAACCATCTGTAACAAAAGGCAATATTGCCAAATGTCTTGCTCTTTTTACAGCTACTGCAACTTTTCTTTGAAATTTCAAAGAATTGCCGGATAGCCTTCTAGGCAATATTTTACCTTGATCATTTACAAATTTTAATAAAAAATCTGGATCTTTGTAATCAATATGCTTTATGCCGCTTTTTTTGAATCTACAATATTTTTTTCTATTCAAATCTGCATTTCTTGAGTTGAATATAAAGTTATTATCTGTGTTTTTATTTTGCTTGCTCATTTTATACTGTCTCCTTTTCTTTTTTAGCTACCTTGCCAGATTTGAATTCTCCGTTTTTTCTTCTTGCGTTAAACAGCAGTGCATGCTTATCTAATTTTAGTGTTAGATAGCGCATTACACGTTCATCGCGTCTAAAAGCTAGGTCTAGCACTTTTACAAATTCTGCAGGAGCAGAAAATTCGAAAAAATAATAAAAGCCTGAACTTTTCTTTTGAATTGGATAAGCCAATTTTGTTAAACCCCAATTGTCTTCATTGACAATGTTACCTTGGTTTGCAGTGATTAACTCTCTATAGGTGGCCAAAGCTTCTTTTAGCTGTTGGTCAGAGAGCACGGGTGTAAAAATAACCGCTGCTTCATAATTAATGTGTTCCATGTTTTGTTTGTGTTGTATTTTTTATTAAAATGGGCTGCAAAAGTAGTTAATTTTTTTTGTTTTTACCAATCTCTCTTGCAAAAAAAATATATTAGCATTATTTTGATTATTCGTTCGATTTTATTGATATCTTAAAATTAAAAAATCCCACATCATACTTGTATAATGTGGGGGTTTTTAATTTAATCATAAAATTACTATTGCGTTTTTCCATCTTGCTAACTAAAGATAGCAAACAGTTAAAAACTTTATTCTACCATTAATTTTGCTTGATAATTGGTATTTGCTATTTTAATAATATACATTCCTTTTGCATAGTGTTCCACATTTAGGTTAAAAGATTCTGAAGGATTAACATTCTGCTGTTCAATTAATTGCCCCATAGTATTAAATACTTGTAAAACTGCACTTGATGTTACATTAGTTAAATTAATGCTTACAGTATTATTTGCAGGGTTAGGATATAGTTTTATATTGTCATTAATAGATGCGATAGATTTTATCCCCTTTGAATTGTCTTTTACACCTCTAACAATAATGGCATAATTGGTAAGGATAGGTTTTTGGTAGTCAAAATAAATAGATGCTCTGTTTCTAATAGAATCTCCAATTGCTAGGTTGCCATTTATGTTTGCTTCAAATGCAATAAAGCCGTGGCTTGCTGATTCGTTGGTATTGCTGTCTGGCAAAAGAATATTGTTAAATTCCCAAATCAATGTTCTGTTGTCTTGCACTCTCAAAGAATAACTTGCAGGGTGGCTAGTGGCTGTTATCACTAGATTTTGCAAACCTAATTTTTGAGTAAAAGTATCAACTATTATTACATTATACGCAGTATCATTGCCCGTGTTTTGAAAATGAATATGGTATTTAATGTTAGTTAAATTAGCGGTTATTATTCCCTCAGGAGAACTTTGCTTAATATTAGGGTCCCAAGCTGCGGCAACTATTTGAATAAGAGTATCTAAATTGTCCACTGGAAATGAATCTCCTAAAGAATTTACTACTTCTGCTCTAAACATAATAGAATCACCTACTTGTGTTGATGCAAAATCACTTCTAAATTCTAAAATAACCTTTCTTTCTTCACTCCAATCTAAGTTTGCAAATTTATAGGTTAGTTGATTGCCAATAGTGCTAAATGGACTCGGAACTGAGCTTATTAATGAGCACACGCTTGGAAAATTTAATGTTACAACACAAGAATCTGACAAGGCACTATAGTTTTTTACTTTTAGCTCATAATTATCTATAAACCCTTGTCTGGCTCTAAAACCTAACCGAGCATTAAATTTCACACTTAGATCTCTAAAAGCACTAAAATGTAATGGCAAATCTGCAGAGGTGTATGTATTTCCAGTAACAACTGTTATTGTTGATACTGTGCAAGGCAGAAAGTAGCCAGGTTTTTGCAAATTGGGCGTATAAGTGTATGTGCCAGAGGGCACTGTTATTTCATAGTTTCCAAGAGAGTCTGTTACACAATAAAATATATTTGTACCATTATCAAATGTTAAAGACAAATATTTGAGAGGCACATCTCCAGCAGAAAAATTGCAACTAGAATCTTCATCAAAATACATTCTTCCCATCACAATAGCACCCTCACCTAATTCTACGGCTCCTTTAATCAATATGTTTGAACCCGCAATTATAGCTCTATTTGGTCCAGCAGGTACCGCTATTCCCTGAACTAAATGATTGTTTGTGGTAGTTGTCCATATATTATTGCTAAAATTGTAAAAAAATTGGGAATTTTGACCCCAATGGCTTAGAAATAGAAAGCTATCTTTAAAAGTTACACCACTAATTCTACTAATTGGATTTGTAATATCATTGTTTAGAAATAAAAGAGCGCTGTCATTTTCCCAAAGTTCTAATCGTCCATTAGATTTTAAAACAACATACTGTGAATCATTTCTCACCCAAAGACCATTAACAATAGAAGGTGTTTTAATTCTTGTTGCAGAAAAATTTACCCCATCATAATAAATAATACCAGATGTTTTGGAAATATTTACTATACTATCTATTATACCAGAAAAAAGTAAATTATTGCCCACCTTATTCAATCTAGTAATCTTATTCGCCCATGATGTTTCTTGTTGGTAAATTAAAGTAGTATTTCCGAACGTATCTAATGCAAATACTTGAACAAATTTACCACTTGGGGCATAATATAATTTGTCGCCAAAAGTTTCAATTTGATTAGTGCTTAGCATAGAATCATAGGGCCATGAAAAAGTAGGGTAGCTTGGCAAGCTATCCCAAGCCGTTCCATTAAATTTAATAATGCCCAATGGTTTATTATTTGGCCTAACTAAGCCAACGAGCGCATCGATAAAACCGCAAACATATAGTTCATTATTAAACTCATCAATATCACTAATCATACCGCCAATTGGCCCAAATTGAATAAGAGGCAAACTGGTCCAAATAGTTCCATCCCATTTGTGAATTTTAGCGGTTCTTGCAATTTTATTAGACTCTGTAATATATAAATTGCCATTTACATACTTAGTTGCTTCTAAGCGAGATGCTTGAGCAAATCCTGCTCCCCCATTGATGCCATTGCCTAGTTTTTCAAACACGTATCCTGATGGCTGTGCTGAGCATAATTGTGCGCTGAGAAAAAAGATAAAAATACTTAAAATTTTTGTTGTTGTTTGTTTCATGATATTATTTATTTAAAGTTTATATGTAAGATTAATTGTAAAATTGTTGAGTTTTGCACTAACTGTTTCTATGTTATTAGACAATCCTTTAATTTTTTTAATGGATGAATAATTATAGCCAAAACCTAAGCTGATGTTATTATAAATATCCCTATTTATTTGTAATCCATAGCTTAAATTATTAACGCCAAATCGTGAACTTGTATTGCTAAAACTATTTAATTTTAGGGTTTGCATGTCAAATTTTTCATAATTACCTGCACTGCTTTTTAGTAGACTAGCGCCAAAATTAGCTCTCACATTTATTTTTTTATAAATTTCTAATTGGTAGAATATTTTTAAAGGAATATTTATGTAATTAACATTGTTTTCAATGTTGCTTATTCTTTTTACTTCAGGTATATCAAGATATCCTGCAATTTTTCCATTTAGATCTATCACTTGAACTTCGTTTAAAGCAAAATTGGTTTGTTGTTTTAATATTACACTTGTGCGCTCCAATCCTAAGGAAAATCCTATACCTTTATATAAAGCTTTTTCGAAAAAGAAACCATAATTAAACACTGCACTTTTTTTAACCCCATTTTGAGACAGGGCTTGATAATTTCTATTAAGAGAGTCTTTATCAAAACTAGCAAACTCGGTATGAAATTGTTGCAAGCTGGCAGTGCTTATTAAACCAAAACTATAATTTTTACCAAAGCTAAAACGATAATTGTTTTTAACATCTGTTTTTATATTCGCCAGATAATTAATTGCAACATTATATCCTTGCAATTCATAGAGTGGGGTTAGTTTTTTTGACAAGAAATTGAAAGGCAATATTCTATCGGCACGTTGATTTATAGAAGTATCTAAACTACTGCTTGTAATCGATGTGTGGCCACTACCCCTAATTTCATCACCCTGTTTTATGATAGCATTAAAGGGTTTAGGATTATTTTTTAACACCGCTGTTTTTTCAAAATCAACCTTTTGTTTTTTATCAAATTTATTAGTTAAAAAAGGCTTATCTAAATTCAAGTTTGGGTTCTTTTTAAAATCATTTTTTAAATGATTGTCTTTTGCAATAGCTGTTTTTTGCTGGTTTTTTTGTTGAGAAATTTGGCGCACAGGCATATTTTCATTTTTTAAGAAATACCAAGCACCTAATCCTGCAACAAATAAGACAAGGGCTAATAATGCTGTTTTTTTAACAAGTCTAAACCAGTATAAGTAAATGATTTTTTTGTATTGGTTTTCTGATGCTAATGTTACATAGCTTAACTTTTGCTGCAGCGCATTGTCTAAATCAATGTGCGTGTTTTCAAAATTCGATAATTTTTCCAAAAATTGCGCATAATCTCCTGCCCCATTTTCTTCATAATTTTGTATTAAATGATTTAACGCATCATCTAGATTTATATGTGAATTCTTATTTTTCATTTGATAAAAATGATTTTAAAAATTTTCTGGCCTTTGTTAATTGAGATCTACTGCTGCTGCTGGTAATTTTTAATATTTCTGCTATTTCTGTATGACTTTTTTTATCAAACACAAATAAGTTAAGCACAATTCTATAGCCTTTAGGCATATTTTGAATGGCAGCAAATACTATTTCTATATCATAGTTCAAAATATCTTTTTCTACAAAAACAGACTCCTCTTCTACTAAATCAATATCCTGTATTTTTAAAAACTCTGTTTTTACTGCACTTCTATAATAATCTATGCACGTGTTAATGGCTATTCGCTTTGCCCAAGATTCGATTTGTTTATTATTCTCTACTTTATTTAGATTTTTATAAATTTTAATAAAAGATTCTTGCATCAAATCTTTTGCCTCATCATTATCATTGGAATAGCGTTTGCATATTGCCATTAACTTAGGAGCTAATTGATTGTATATTGTTTCAAATGCTCCACTTTTCCCTGAAACAAAACTTTGTGTTGCTGCTTTCAAAATTTCTGCCGCATCAAAGGTAGTTGCTTTTTTTATATTGTGTAAATATCCGAACATTTCTATTTACATAACGCAAAAAAATAAAAATGCTGCCTGAGAAAAATTAATTTATTTAAAAATATTGATTTTATTTGTAATTTTTGAGCTGCTACAAAAAAAAATACAAGGTATTAATGCCGCAAAATCAATATTTTAGCATACAAATGGATATTTTTATTGCCAAAGCCTGTATTATTTATATTTATTTTATTCTTTGCAATGCACCATAATTAAACTAGTTTTACTGATGGTATATTTTTATGGTTAGTATATTAATTCTATCTTAACAGAAAGTATAATAAACACCCCGCTAAATTATGTTTAATCCCTGTAAAACATAACTTTTATATTGCATTCCTATAAATATTTTCTTAAAAACCAGAGTAAAAACTAAGCACAATTTTGAATAAACTTATGAACTGCAGCTAAGCCTATCACATCCTATTTTATTCTTTGCCCAATCAGGTCGCTTAGCAAACCAAATCTCATTTTCAGGCTGCTCATCATAAGGAAACTGCAACATTTTAATAAAAGTATGGAGTAAATTTTCTTCTCCGTTTTCCACTTCATCAATTACCAATTGTGCCATATAATTTCTAAAAATATATTTGGGATTCACTGAGTTCATTTTAGCTATTCTTGTTAAAGACAATTCTTTTTCAGTATTTATTGCAGCAGCATAATCGTTCAGCCATTTTAAAAATAGATCTTTGAAAGCGTTAAATTTAGACTCGGGCAAATATGAACAATCAGCTATTTTATTGATAAATGCAGATGTGTTATTCGGTTCAAATACACTTAAACTTCTAAAAAACAGCGTAAAATCAATTTCAGCATTTTGCATTAAAGCAAACAAATCGTTTATTAAGCGAATATCCCTAAACTTTGATAACCCTAATTTAGAAAAAATCATTTCATTATACCCTAATTCAAAATTCTGCTGTGTTTCATTTAAAATAGCTTGTAAAATCTCTTTATTAGGCATTAATGGCAGCAGCGCATTGGCAAGCTTGGTGAGATTCCATAAAGCAATGCTTGCTTGGTTGCCATAACAATACCTTTGCTCCACATCAGTAGTATTTGGTGTAAAACTAAAATTAAATTCTTCTATCCAGCCATAAGGGCCATAATCTATAGTATCACCCAAAATAGACATATTATCGGTATTCATCACTCCATGCACAAAACCCACTCTTTGCCAATCGATAATTAAATTCATAGTGCGTTTGCATATCTCACTAAACAATGTATAATAGTGTTTATCATTGTTTTCAACAATGTAGTTATAAAAATGCTTAATTATAAAATCAAGTAACTTTTTTAGATTAGCAATATCATTTCTAGCAGCAAAAATTTCAAAGCTACCAAACCTTATAAAGCTTTCAGCTACCCTGCAAACAATGGCACCTTTTTCGTTTTTCAAATTCCCATTATACATCATGTCTCTTAGCACATCATTGCCAGTGCTTATTAATGACAATGACCTACTGCTTGCAATACCTAAATAATGCATTGCTTCTGCACAAATATACTCCCGAATAGAAGACCGCAATACCGCAAATCCATCTCCATTTCTTGAATAGGGAGTAGGTCCTGCTCCTTTTAATTGAAAACTATGTTTTTTATTATTTGCTTTAATATCAAATAAATTAATTGCCCTACCATCGCCCAATTGTCCTGCCCAATGTCCGAATTGATGACCTCCATAACACATTGCAAAAGGTGTGGTGTTTTGCAAAATATTCGTTCCAGAAAAAACTTTTATGAAATCACTATTTGCTAAGTTAATACCTAAATCTTTGACCAATTCATGATTTTGAATCAATAATTTAGGAAGTTTTGGAACTGTTGGATAAACAATAGAATATGCAGCTTCTAAAACCTGTCTTGGAGTGTTTACCAATATCTTGTCGCTTGATAAGCTTGACAAAAAATGATTTGCTAACTTTAAATTATGTTCCAAATTATCGGGTAATTGCTAATTTATTTGTGTATATTCTAAAAGTGAGTTACCTAAAATTGTAATGGTGCCTCCACTTGATTCTGCAGCAAATTGAAAACTAAATGTACCATTTGCAGTTGGCCAAAGCGTTAACTCTATCACTGCCATATTATTGGTCGTGGCAGCAGAAGATGTTGAAATAAAAACTACACTAGAATTAAAACGGGAAGCAAATTGGGATGTTGTTGTTGTAGAAGGCACTGTCATGGTAGACCAAATATTCCCAGTAATAGCAGGTATACTTAGCCTTATACTTTCATTTGTAGCGCTTGAATTATACAACAAATACGCCTTTACCCGATATCGTTTATTGGCTTCATAAGAAAACTGCAATGTATTTACTGTTGCCAATGTAATATTTGTTACTGCTTGGGTGGTGGCTGTTAATAATGAATTAGTTACAAAAGTATTTTCTTTTATAGTGATAACATTTGTGCTTGGGTTAATCATCAATATACTATCACTGCTGCTGCTAGAAGTTAAACCTGCAATTGCTAAGGTGTTATGAACTGTAGTAGTTATTGTAGTAGCTTGATTTAGGCTTCCACCTAATTGCACATTTCCACCTGTTTTTGTAATGCCATTACTGCTGCTTCTTACTAAGCCTGATGTATCTGCTTTGCGCAAATAGGGGTTTAGCATTGTGGCGGTATCGGTGTATTTTACCCTGGCTTCTATTCTAATCTGAAATGCAAGGATTGAATCATATAAGCTAATAATTCGCAACTTTTCAAAGGGTGTTAATAGACCTGCATTTATCCCATTGGCAGTATCTATGTTAATTTTTAAAGAGTCTAAAACCGCACCTATATTGTTACTAAGTGTTACTGCAGGAGTTTGAGAAGTTACATTTTTTTTATCAGCATTAGTTAATCCTGCGCCTAAAATTCCACCACTTTTAGGTATCACATCATTCGCTACGATCCATTTATTATTTCCTTGACAAATAACAGAGGTAAGTTGATATTTTGTTAACTGAACCCAAGCGGTAGTATCATCAATGGAATCATTTGCATTTGGAATAATAGTTACAACACCGGTATTAATTCTTTTAATAAAATAAATTCTGCCTTTAGCCGAAGATGCAGGGGGTAATGAGAGTGTAATATTTGAGCTATTATTGCAAATAATAATAAAATAACCAGTATCTAAATTGGTATTAACAGTAATTACTGAAATTTTACCACCAAAAGAGCCATTAACATCTAAAGAAGATTGGGGTAATGAAGTATTTATACCCACTCCACTTTGACCGCTTAGGTTCATAAAGGAGAAAATACTCATGATAAGAATAGAAAATTTTAATTTCATATTAATTTGATTTTATAAACGTTTTGTTTATTTGTTGATTATTGATTTTGAAAGACATGATATAAACACCAGCAGGTAAACTGCTAATATCTAAAGTGTGTAAATTATTTCCCATTGTAATTATTTTTGAATCTTTTTTAAGCTCTTGGCCAAGCAAATTATAAATATTAAAAGATGCATTTTGATCTTCTATATTTGCAAAGAATGTCAATGACAATATTTTGTTGGCAGGATTAGGATAAAGTTGCACTTCTAAAAGATTATTTGCGTTATAAAAATATACTGTATTAGATAACAACAGTTGCATATCTCTATTACTTGAAATTCTATAATAGCTATTCCTATTTATATCAAAAAGGTTGAAATACTTATCAGAATAAAGTATATTTCCTTGATTTTTTGAAATGTAAATACTGTCAATTAAATAGAATTCTTTAGCATTTAAAGATTTAAAAATATAAAGATACTTTATTGTTTCTAAAGCTGAATAAGTACCAAATAATTCAGGTAAATTATTGACCCATCTGCCTTTAATCGAAATTTCATTTATTGGCAAAGGAGAAATAGGGTCTCCAACACCAACAGGCATATAAAACAACTGTCCTAATGCAGTGCTATTTAATGTATCAATTTTTCTTGCTGAATAAGGATTTGTACCATTCGCATTTTGGTCATTCTCCCAATGCCATGTACGATCAATGTAACTATACCATGCAACGATACTTTGTGGTCTATAAAAAATAGGCAACTCTTGAGATGTTTGCCAAATTGGGGTATACAATAATTTAGCCCCACCAGCGGTTTGCTCATTTATTATCCAAGTATTGTTAACTGCTGAAGATAAAATTGGTGTAGAATCTCCGCTACCCCAAGGAAATGTGTAATGAAAATCGATGCCATTTTGCACACGAACACCGTAATAATCTGGGACACCAAATTCTTCTAATATAATGGGTGCATATGCATTGGCAAAGCTGTCATAAGCTACCGGGTATAATATTGGCTGACTGCTATTGAGTTTATATAAAAGACATCTTCCTTTATTCACAAAAAAACGATTGCTATTATTATTATTCTTCCAAATTGAATTATTTAAAAACCATAAATCACCATCGCCTATCAAAGCATTTCCATTAATAAATAAAAAACCAGTATCTGCTGCAGTTAAATAAATATTACTGTTATAAAAAACTCCTTTTAAATTATTTTGATAGATGGAACCAAGATAGAAAGTATCTGATAATGTATCTCCTATTATTTGAAAGTTATATCCATAAAGGTACAAAATAGATTTATAATTGCCAGTCACTTTGCCTCTGTTTTCAATGTTTCCATCAATAGAAACTACAACATTAGCAATGTGAATGTGGCTATTTGAGCCAATAAATAAATTGCTCTGACCCGTTAAGTTTAAAAAAAAACTAAAACCCAATAAAAATATTAAAATACAGCGCATCATTAGAAAGTTATTGAAACATAAATAAAACCAATGATAAGAACAAAAATAATGGAAAAAGTTTTTGAAACATAAATAAAACCAATGATAACAACAAAAATAATGGCACAGATTCAAAAATATGGCTATAAGAATTAAGGCTAAAATTAACATTTCGAATCATTGCCCATGCTAAGCTTAAAAAAACCATTATTATGCCAGAAAAACCGATAATACCAAAACCAGAAATAGCAAAAATTTCAACACAAATTAAAAAAACTCCAATTAAAAAAATAAATATTTCCCAATTTACTTTTAAACCCTCTACGTATACTGGGGCAAAATAAAGCAAAGCTGCAATAACTGCAGCAATGCTTGGAAAGCCCAAACCGGGTGATTGCAGTTCGAAATAAAGCCCAAAAATAATGCCGGCAATTAAAATACCGCGCACCGCAGGATGAAGCAAAAAACCAATAAACTTATCCAACCATGATAAACTGATAACAGAAATCTTAGCTGTGCCTTTCAACTCTTTATCAAGCATTTGATTAATATTCTCATATATTTGATCGCAATATTGGTATTGCATTGCTTCGGTAGCAGTAAACGTAATAACCCTTCCAGAGTCTGTAACATTGGCTATACTAATACGCTCGTCCACCATAGCTTCGGCAATAAATGGGTTTCTTAAATAATTTATCCCGGCACTGTCCTTGCCTTTTGCCTCCGCGGTAGCACGCATAATTCCTCGCATGTAAGACTGATATTTGTCTGGGGCAACTTCACCTTTATCATTTACTACCATAGCTGATTTGCTATCCCAATAATTTACTTCAATTGGCGTTAATTTAATAAAAACCATATCTGGAAAATCTAAGCCAAGCGGAAACCACGCTTTAATTAAAGAACTCCATAATTCTTTCATTTTGCTTTTTTGTCTACTAGGGTGGCAGTGCGGTATACAATCAAATAGTTTTGACTGCTTTTGTTGGCAATGGCAATAGATACTTTTTTGCTTTCCTCTATTTCTTCAACTTTATAGGAAGAAGCCTTAGTGAAAAAGAACATCGTTCCGTCATTATTAATTTTATTTAAACCCATGAGCCTACCCGATAAATTTGCAGCATTTTTTCTTGGGTAATGAGCATAAAAACTTTCGATTCTTTTACCATTTCGATAAATTTTTCAATATTTTGATTGTCTTGCTGTTTCATAAAATTTATTTTTTTTTCAATTGTAACTAAAAATTTATAACACAAAGGTGCAGGTACCAATTAGGGTTAGCGTTACACAAAAAAATATAAAATTTACAGCATTTGCAATGTGAATATGGCTATTTGAGCCAAAAAATAAATTGCTCTGACCCGTTAAGTTTAAAAAAAACTAAAAAATATTAAAAATATTAAAATACAGCGCATCATTAAAAAGTTAGTAAATAGTAAATTAAATACTCTTTTTTACAATAAGCTGCCCCATATCTTCCCCCACCACAATTATGGGTGTATCTTTCACTAAAAAACCAATATTTGAATTCGCAGTATGTATTTGTCCATTAATTAATACCTTACCGATAGGCTTGCAATCAGTAATCACAATGCCAGAAAGACGCATCAATTCTGACATTGGTAACTCGTTCATCCTGATATTTTCTTGGGTATCGGCTAAAATTGCTTTTTTAAATAAATATTTCGCACCATTTTTTTGATGAAAAGTTATTAAAACATAAATAAAACTAATGATAACAACAAAAATAATGGCCACAGATTCAAAAATATGGCTAGAAGAATTAAGGCTAAAATCAAAATTAACATTTCGAATCATTGCCAATGCTAAGCTCAAAAAAACCATTGTTATGCCAGAAAAACCGATAATACCAAAACCAGGAATAGCAAAAATTTCAACACAAATTAAAACAACTCCAATTAAAAAAATAAATATTTCCCAATTTGCTGCTAAACCCTCTAAGTATGCAGGGGCAAAATAAAGTAAAGCTGCAATAACTGCAGCAATGCTTGGAAAGCCCAAACCGGGTGATTGCAGTTCGAAATAAAGCCCAAAAATAATGCCGGCAATTAAAATACCGCGCACCGCAGGATGAAGCAAAAAACCAATAAACTTATCCAACCATGATAAACTGATAACAGAAATCTTAGCTGTGCCTTTCAACTCTTTATCAAGCATTTGATTAATATTCTCATATATTTGATCGCAATATTGGTATTGCATTGCTTCGGTAGCAGTAAACGTAATAACCCTTCCAGAGTCTGTAACATTGGCTATACTAATACGCTCGTCCACCATAGCTTCGGCAATAAATGGGTTTCTTAAATAATTTATCCCGGCACTGTCCTTGCCTTTTGCCTCCGCGGTAGCACGCATAATTCCTCGCATGTAAGACTGATATTTGTCTGGGGCAACTTCACCTTTATCATTTACTACCGTGGCTGCTCCAATGGTGGAGCCAGATTGCATAAATATTTTATCGCATGCTATTGAAATTAATGCTCCTGCACTTGCTGCATTTTTATTAATATAAACCCAAATAGGAATTGGAGAATTTAAAATCATAATTCTAATGCTGTCTGCATCGGCAAGCAATCCACCAAACGTATTCATGTCCAATACAACTAAATCATATTTTTCTTGATTCGCTTTTTTTAGTCCGTTACTAATTAATCGCGTAATTACAGGAGATATTTCTTGTCTCAAAGGTATTTGCATTACTTTAAATTCTTTAACCTCTGCTTGAGCAAAAGTTAATTTTGAAAAAAAAGTGAAAATAAACAGTGAAAATAAAACGCTTAATCTTGAAAAAAGATATGTTGATTTCAAGCTTCAAAGGTAATCAAAATACTTACTTTAAAAATGGTTTTTAGACAAATTTAACTATGAAATAAAATATGCTTTGTATAGTTGTTTGCACACCCACTTTTAAATGTGGATTAATAACACCACAATACCTTGTTGGAATGATATTTGTAACTTAATTTTGAAGAACAATTATAATAGTATGAAAAAAATAATTTTAAGTATATTTCTTGCAGCAAGTTTTCAAATATTAACTGCAAATACACTAGATTCAATAGATCAAAAAATCATTAATGGTAAACGATACATCGTGTATAAGGTAGAGAAAGCAGAAACCCTCTACAGTTTATCTAAAAAATATAACTGTACTGTAGAAGATATAAATGCAGCAAATAATGGTTTAAAAGATGGATTAAAACTTGGTGCTAATGTATTTATACCTGCTCAAATTCAAACAAGCGCAGCAAAAGCGCCTACAGTTACCAATACTCCAGTTAAAAATGTGGCAGCTATACACTTAGTTAGTGCAGGCGAAACGCTCTATGCAATAGCAAAAAAATACAATGTAACTGTAGACCAAATTAAGGAATGGAATAAATTAACTTCAGACGAAGTAACGGTAGGTCAAGAGTTAAAATTATCAGGTACTACAATTAATGTTATAAAGCCTGGCTTCTCTGCTAATCCACCTATAGTGGTAGATAAAGCTAAGCCGTACAGCAGTGAGCCAGATAAAACAATTGCAGCACCCCCGACTATTGAAAACCCTGAGCCTGTGAAAAATTATCAGTATAAAATAGATTCTGCTATATATGGCGAAGATGTAACAGAATCTAAAAAAGTTGAAAAATTAATTGAAACTGGAGTTGATCAAGATAAAAATTTAGCTCAATATCCTGGTGTTAAAATTGGAACAATATTAATGGTAGTAAATCCAGTAAACAACAAAGCAACTTTTGTAAGGGTGGTGAGCAATAATACTTCTGGCAATATTGCATTAACTACTTCTGTATTAACATCTTTAGGCCTTTCTAGCGATGAAAACACTAAAGCAAACGTTTCTTACACCAAATAAAAAATCAGCGATTTAGCCATCGTGTCAGAATCGCTCAAACTTTCATTAACCAATACGATAAGCATACTTTGCTGTTTGCTTGTTCTTTTTTTACCTATTTCTGTTGCGCTTACTAGCATATTTATTGGAACATTATGCACCCTATCTTTAATAAATTTTCTTTTTAAAACACATAATTTAGAGAATAAAAAATGGTTTCTTCTTTTTATTCTCTATTATTTTTTAACCGTTTTTTCTATCATTTACAGCAATGATTTAAACACTTCATTGCAAAAAATATTGTTAAAATCTCCCATCCTTTTCATTCCGCTTTTATACCTAAGTTTTAGAAAAATTGATATCCAAAGAAAGTTAATTTTCGAATTGATTTTTTGCTATATGGCTGCTATCATTGCATCGCTTAGTGTGGCTCACTATTATTTTCATAAAGCCGATTTGGACTTTATGGTTTTGCAAAATAAATCTATTCCCGTAATGTCACACATTTACCACATAGAGTTTAGCATTATTTTAGCACTTGCAATAATCTTGGCGGCTTATCGGATAATATTTTTTGCATGGAATAACTCCTTTTTTCAATTTTTATACCTTATTGCAGGAGTTGTTTGTTTTTATTGCCTCCATATTATGAGCGTAAGAACAGGGCTACTCGCATGCTATTGTGGCATTATTACATTAGTTATTATATATGTACTCAATCAAAAAATGTACCGTTGGTTTATATATTTTCCAATACTGCTGGCTGTTGGATTAGGGGTTGGGTATTATAGTTCTAATAGTTTTAAAAACAGAATAACCCTTACAATAGATGATTTGAATGTACTTTCATCCAATAGAGATAGAAATTGGCACAGTGTTTCAATGCGCGTTGAATCTTTTAAAAATGGTGCTAATTTATTGAAGAAAAATTTATTGCTGGGGGTAGGTATAGGAGATGTGGATAAGGAAATAATGAACCAATACGAAAAAGACAAGAGCACTTTAATGATAGAAAATAGAAAAAAACCTCATAATCAGTTTTTAGAAAATATGTTGCAAAGTGGCCTATTCTCTGGCATATTACTGCTAGCAATACTGCTCTTTCCAGTGATTAAAAAGCAATTTAATAACCCCTTAATGATTTCTTTTTGTATTCTTTGTTTCTGTGCGATGCAATTTGAATCTATTTTAGAACGACAGGCTACCGTAGTTGTATTTAGCTTATTTTATGCATACCTTTTGGGTATAAATGAGTATGAATAAATCTATTCATTACCTAGATTTATTGTTTTTTAACCTATTTCATCATTAAAATTTCAACATCCTTAGCATCATCATGCTCAAATTTTTCATTTACCGCTTTAGAGTTAATTCTTGTGGTAAAAACCAATGAAACAAAATTGCTTTGTTTAATGTAAGTATTTACGCCACGAAAATTAAACAGCTTTTTTTCATTAAAAAAATTAAAATATTGGTATTGTATCTGAAAACCAGATTGTTCTGAATAATTATACCCAATAAAAAAAGTAGGATTAAATTGATTTACATCATCACTAAACCAAGTATTTTCTTTAATTTTTGCAGTTTTATTAATCCAAGTTTTTTGTTTGTAATTAATCGCAAAGTTCAGCTGTGTACCTAAGTAGAAAAAATTATCTGTCACATCACCAAAATTGAGCTGCAAGCCTATGGGTATTACATAGGCCCTTTGTTTTAGTTTAATTGAATCATTAATTCTATGGATTTGTCCAATGTTTAATAATCCAGTCTTTAATCCAAAGCCTACTTTACCAAAATGAAAATTTTCTCTTAATGTTAAATTAGGAAAACCCGAATAACGGACAACAGATTTTGCATTTGCATTAGAAAATTCATTTATAGGAATGCTGTAATGTGTTTCGACATCTGCATGAAAACGAGTGCTTAACTGAGCGTTTAAAGAAATGCCATATGCCAATATTGGAATAATAAGAAATAATTTTGTCATGGTTCAAATAAAATCAAAATTTTTATAAAAACATTCATTATTAGACAGTAAAAACAAAATTAATGACGAAAACCAATTTTTCAACTTTTAATTTATCCTAATTTTAGGTTATCATAGATTTTTAGTGAAAATTTTGGCTATAATAGAATAAAAGCCAACCCTAAATTTTTTATATTACTTAAAGTGCTTAGTTTTGCTGCTAATGATATATTTACTTGGCGCTGGCAAATCTTCTATTTATTTAATTGAATACCTAAATCAATACCTAATGCAAAAAGGAATGCATCTTACTGTGCTAGATTTAAAAATTTCAGATAGCTTGCGTACACAATTTAGTGGTGTAAATTTTATCGAAGGCAATATTAATGATTTAGAAGCCATGCAATCATTTATCAAAAACGATATTATTATCAGTTTTTTGCCTGCAAGCATGCATATTGTTATAGCTAAACTTTGTATTGTGCATAAAAAACATCTGATTACGGCAAGTTATGTTAGTCCAGATATTGAAGAATTGAATGAACAAGCAACTGCACTTGGATTAAATTTTTTGTTTGAAATGGGATTAGACCCAGGCATAGACCATATGAGTGCAATGCACATGATTGATACTCTCAATAAAAATGGACATGAAATAAAGTCATTTAAAAGTTATTGTGGCGCATTGGTTGCCAAACATAGCGACAATAACCCGTGGCACTATAAATTTACTTGGAATCCGATGAATGTGATAACGGCAGCTCAAAATTTGGCTAGTTATAAAGAAAACAAAAAGGTAAAATTTAAAGACCCTAAATCTATTTTTAGTGACTACATAAATATTACAACCAATCAAGAAAATTTTGAAGGATATGTAAATAGGGATGCCTTGCACTATATTAAAAAATATGGATTGATGGAAGCTGAAACATTTATTAGAGGTACCTTGAGAGGAAAAGGATTTTGTGAAGCTTGGCAAATTTTGATAGATTTAGGTTTAACCAACAATCAAAATCTAATAACAATTAAAGGTATGTCAATTTTAGATGTAATATCTTCATTTATCGCAGAAAAACATTTAACTCAAGATATTTATATATCTATACAAAATCAAACGAATAATAAAAGTGAATCAACTCTCAAAAGCTTAAAATATTTAGATCTAGCAAGCCAAGTTGTTACAAAATTAAATACATGCACACCTGCGCAATTTCTTTTAGAAATATTGATTCCAAAATGGCAATTGCTTGAAAACGATACAGATAGAATAGTATTGTGGCATGAAATAACAACTTTAAAAAATCAAAATATTCACAAGCACACTGCTACATTAGATATTACAGGAGCAAGCCAACACAAAACTGCAATTGCAAAAACCGTCAGCTTACCTGCTGCATTTGCAGCACAGCTTATCTTAGAGAAAAAAATAAATTTACCAGGAATACAGATACCCACCCACCCAGCTATATATACTCAAATAATACCTATGCTAGCAGAAAATGGTATAGAAATGCAAGAAAATTACAACCTATAAGGTTATTCCAAAATAAATAAATTAGCTAAAATAATCAAGAAAGCTTTATCATTTTAACATTGCTTTTTTTCTTGTATAAAACGATAAAATTAATTACTTTTGCAGCCCTTTTTTGTAAAAAAATATTTACAAAATATAACAGACAAAATCAAATATGAAATTATCAAAATTCAACTTCAATTTGCCAGAAGAACTAATTGGCCAAGGGCTAAAAAGCAACAGACATGATTGCAGAATGCTTGTAGCAGATAGAAAAACAGGCAAAATGGAACACCGACAATTTGCAGATCTTTTAGAAATTTTTGATGATAAAGATTTGTTTATACTTAACAACACAAAAGTTTTTCCAGCAAGAATGTTTGGAAATAAGGAAAAAACAGGAGCTCAGATAGAAGTTTTTTTATTAAGAGAATTAAATAATACAAATCGTTTGTGGGATGTATTGGTAGATCCAGCAAGAAAAATCAGGGTCGGCAATAAATTATATTTTGGTGACGATGAGCTTGTAGCAGAAGTAGTAGATAATACTACCTCTAGGGGCAGAACAATTCGATTTTTATTTGATGGAAGCGATGACGAATTTAACAACATTGTAGCAAAACTAGGCGAAACTCCTATTCCTAGATACTTAAATAGGCCTTTACAAGAGGAGGATGAAATATGGTATCAAACGTGTTTTGCAAAAAACATTGGTGCTGTTATGCCACCGGCTGTAGCATTGCATTTATCAAAAGAATTTATGATGCGGTTAGATATTAAGGGAATTAAATTTGCTGAACTAACATTGCATCAGAGTTTGGGCACTACAAAAGATGTGGAGGTAGAAGATTTAACAAAGCATAAAATGGACAGCGAATACTATCAAATAACCGCTGAAACAGCCAACATGGTGAATGAAGCGCAAGAAAATAAGCGAAAAATACTTGCAGTTGGAAGTGGTGCAATGCGTGCAATAGAAAGCTCAGTTTCTTCTACAGGAACGCTAAATCCTAGCGAAGGATGGTCTGATAAGTTTTTATTTCCACCACATAATTTTAGCATTGCCAATACTTTTTTAACAAATTTTCATGCATCACAATCTACGCTAATGATGGTAACAGCAGCTTTTGCCGGTTACGATTTTTGTATGGAAATTTATAAGGAAGCTTTAAAAGAAAAATATAGCTTTAGAACTTATGGCGATGCTTTGCTTATTGTATAATCTGCTTTGATTAAATTCTAACATAATTGCCAAGATAGCCCGAAATATAAATAATCTTTATTTTTTTCTTTATTTACGCTTTATTTGCATTTATGAAAGTAAGTGAAAAAGCATTCCATTCTTGTGTCACTTTACTCATTTTTTTATGTACTATTGCCATTAGAACAAATGTTTATTCTCAAACCATATACAGAAATAGTGGCAGCTTGCATGAATTATGGTTTAACAACATTGACATACACCAAAAAACAATATTTAACAAGCAACATTTGGTTTCTGACAGTTTACCAGTTTTAGATAATGAATCAATTAATACTTTAGTATATTTAAACACCGATTGGAATCCAAAAAAAAATGAGGTTTACCCTAGAATAAATCGTTTACCATTTTATCAAAATACTGGTCAATTTTACTTTGAACAAGGCGAAGATTACAAGATATTTCTAAACCCAGTTATCCATTTTAATGTAGGAAAAGAAGGCAATAAAACTATTTCTCAAAACACGCGTGGGGTTGAATTTAAAGGTAATCTGGGTGGAGAAAGAGGAGTTGGGTTTTATAGTTATATTTCAGAAAACCAATGGATCTATCCTAATTTTGCTAATAGCATTAAAAGAAGATTAGATATTATGCCTGGCCAAATTTGGTGGAAGAATTTTAAAAATAAAGGATTTGACTATATTGATGCTAGAGGCTACATTACTTTTACTCCTGTAAAAAAATTTATTAAAGCCCAATTTGGGTATGATAAAAACTTTATTGGTTTTGGTGAGCGCTCTTTAATTTTGGGCAGCGATGCTGCTCCTTATCTTTTTCTAAAACTTAATACTCAATTTGGCAAACATTTTCAATACCAAAATTTATTTTCTAAATTTACCGATTACAGCCCTTTGTTAGGCAATACGCTTTTTGCTCCTAAATATAGCGCTTTGCATCGCATTACGGCTAAATTGGGTAAAAATACTTTTATTGGATTAACTGAAACAATCGTTTTTCAAAGAAATGATAGTGCTCATAGAGGCTACGATTTAAGCTATATCAATCCTGTCATATTTTATAGGGCTGCAGAAATAAATGCAGGCAGCAATGACAATGTCATTATGGCCTTAGACTTTAAGCAACATTTAAAAAATACTATTATTTATGGCCAATTTGTTTTAGACGAATTTAATCTAAAGTATATGAGGCAAAATAATGGCTGGTGGGCAAATAAATATGCTTATCAGTTGGGACTGAAATATAGTCCAAAAACTAATGCAATGTTTTCAATTTCTACAGAGTATAATAGTGTACAACCCTACACATATAGCCATTTTAATACTGGCAGCAGTTATGCCCACTTTAATCAAAGCTTAGCCCATCCTTTGGGAGCAAATTTTCAAGAATTATTTACTAGAATTCATTGGGTGCCAAAAATTAATTTATTCTCAAGAAAAAGAAGTTCAGAATTGCAAAATTCTATAGAAAAAGCCAATATTAATAGAAACTTAATTATTTTTAATGCAGAGATTAGTATTGCACAAAAAGGAGTTGACTCTAGTTTCCTTTCTACAAATTATGGAGGAGAAATTATTAGACCAAACGGAAACAGGTTTAATGATTTTGGAAATAAACGATTACAAGGGCAATTAGTGAATGCTTTGATAGCAGATTTTACCATAAGTTATAGAATTGGGTATGCTTCTTTTTTTGATATTAGAGTGCATCACCGATCGGGTAATCAATATATTGGCACTGGAACTTCTATTAGTTTTGGATATCGGCTAAATGCAGATCTTAGCAGATGGAGTATGTTTTAATCAACAAAACAGTGCAGAAAGCACACAAACAGCTGGAGTTTTAAAAACATTGCTCATTAACTAATTTGATACTATCAATATCAAATTGATTGAAATTTAAAAAATCTAAATCAAAAAAAACAATTTGCTTCAATTTTGTTGATCGAATACTTTTTTTTACAATTGCAGCAACAGAAGACAATTGACTATATTTGGCAGACTCTACTTTAATTAGGTCTCCTTTTTTAAATTCAATACCTTTGTAATTACTATCTTTGCTAACCAAAAAACTGTAGTTAGAAACAAAAAAAAGATCATTATTTTCAAAATCAGATTTAATTCGTCTAGGCAAAGTATTGATAACTTTATTTGCTCTTATTTGTAGTGCCCAAGAATAAATAGGCAAAGCCAAGCTAAATGAATTTGGATAGGCTGCGATTGCATCTGCATAAATTTGTGCCAAACTATCCTCTAACATGTTGTTTTTTGATAAATTAGCATCAATTTTTAGATAATTATAAAAATATACTAAATTGTGCTTAGTTGGTAAAACACCATATTTGCGTAATTCGACTGCTTGATTATAGCGCAGGGCCGCAATAATTTCCACATTAGGCAAGGCTTTTTCCAAACATTTTAATAAATTAAAATAAACATTTGATTCTGCTGCATCCCAATTATAATCTATCATTAGTTTATTAAAAACGATAGATTTTTCGTTCATCATAGATTTTATTTTCAATGCAGTTTTAATGGCAAGTGCATTCACATTTTCAATATTTATATTTGCCAAAGTACTTTTATCTATAAATATTACAGGAATAATAGAAAAAGCAGAAAGTGTATCAGAAACAGTGACAAAATTTGAAGGAATAACATTTGTTTTTGAACTATCCAATGTCAAATCAAACACCCGCAGAAATAAATCTGATGTGCCTAATTGAGAAAGGCATTTTTTCTCAAAATTAGTAACTTTAAAGGTATCTTTCCAATGAAAAAAAGCCATTTTTTTACCCTTATTTGTTTCACATCCAAACAATACAAGACTCAACAAGAATAAGCATAACATGCTTTTTTTAATTTTTTTATTGTCCATATTATTTAATATACACTAATCCATCGATCACTTTACGTTTTATTTCTTCTACAATTTCAGGATTTAAAAGTGTAGAAATATCACCCAAGTTTTCAAAATCATGATTTGCTATTTTGCGCAGCAGCCTTCTCATTATTTTGCCAGACCTTGTTTTTGGTAAGCCTGTTACAAATTGGATTTTATCTAGTTTGGCAATAGGACCTATGTGTTTTGTGATACATTCATTGATTTCTTTTGCGAGCGATTCTAAATTTGCTACATCCTGTTTAAGTATAACAAAACCATACAATGCACTGCCTTTAACATCATGATGAAAGCCCACAATAGCACTTTCTGCAACCATTTTATGCTCATCAATTGCCTCCTCTATTGGCGCAGTGCCCAAATTATGTCCTGACACAATAATTACATCATCTACCCTACCTGTAATTCTAAAATTTCTATTTTCATCAAAAAATGCACCATCCCCTGTAAAATAAAAACCGCTAAATGCAGAGAAGTATGTGTCAATAAAACGTTGATGATCGCCCCAAATCGAGCGAGCCATTCCTGGCCAAGGGTGTTTTATGCACAAATTACCTGTTGTGTTTTTTTGATCAACTAGGCTTCCACTTTTACTCAACAACTCTGGAAAGATTCCTGGTAAGGGCTTTGAGGCAAATGCTGGAATTGTATCATGAATATTGGGTAATGGTGCAATCATTACACCTCCAGTTTCTGTTTGCCACCACGTGTCTACAATAGGGCAATGGCGTTGTCCAATATTTACATCATACCAATTCCAAGCTTCCTCATTAATAGGTTCGCCTACACTGCCAAGCACTTTCAAACTTGATAAATTATAGGGCTTAACAAAATCAAGGGATTCTTTAGCAAGTGCCCTAATAGCTGTAGGTGCGGTATAAAACTGATTTACTTTGTGTTTTTCAATAATTTGCCAAAATCTTCCATAATCAGGAAAAGAAGGAATGCCTTCAAACATCAAGGTGGTTGCGCCATTTAATAATGGCCCATAAATTAGATACGAATGCCCTGTTATCCACCCAATATCTGCTGTACACCAATAAATATCATTTTCCTGATATTGAAAAACATTCTTAAATGTAAATCCAGCATAAACCATATAACCTGCGCATGTATGCAGCATTCCTTTTGGTTTACCAGTAGAACCGCTTGTATAAAGCACAAATAAAGAATCTTCTGCATTTAGGATTGCAGGAATATTAGTAGCATTGGCTGCTAAGAGAAGATCGTTTAACCAATAATCTCTGCCCTTTATCATATTGGGTTTATTTTTTACTCGCTCAGCAACCAATACCACCTTTATACTATTCACCATAGCTAATGCATCATCTGCAATGCTTTTTAAATCAATTATTTTATTGCCTCTATATCCACCATCTGCGGTGATAAGAAAAGTACAATTGCAATCCAATATCCTAGCCGCCAAGGCATTTGAAGAAAAACCTGCAAAAACTACCACATGCACTGCACCAATACGCGCACAAGCTAGCATGGCATAAGTTAATTCGGGTATCATTGGCATGTAAATGCAAACCCTATCCCCTTTTTGAACACCCATTTTTAGCAACACATTTGCAAACTTGCAAACTTGATTATACAATGTTTGATATGTTATTTCAACAAATACTTCTTTTGGGTTATTGGGTTCAAAAATAATAGCAATTTTATCACCTTTATCTGCTAAATGCCTATCGATACAATTAGTAGTTATATTAAGTTCAGCATCATCAAACCAAGTAAAATTAGCTTTTTGCATCGTGCCGCGGCAGGTGTTTTGCCAATCATTTTGCCATATAAAATTAGCTTTAGCAATATTTTTCCAAAAATTTCCTAAATCAGTTTTTGCCGAAGCACAAGCTTTTTCATATTCAACGTTGCTTTTTAAATGATAAAAATTCATAATTATTGATTGCAAATAAAGAATAAATTAGACAAAATAAAGAATAAAGTTTGATGTGCAAAATCAGTTGGAAATTAACTGTTAGTTTACTTAAATAATATTTACATTTGCTTTTTATTTTTATAATAGAAGTAAATCAAAATCAATGGAAAATTCTCAAATAAGCACAGAAGTTAAAAACATTTTTACTGTATATTTAGAAAAAAATCTACACCGAAAAACTCCAGAGAGGTATGCAATACTAGAAGAAATTTATGCACATCACCGGCATTTTGACGTTGACGAACTATTTATAGAAATGAAAAAGAAAAATTACAGGGTCAGCAGAGCCACTATTTACAACACATTAGATTTATTATTAGATTCAGGATTGGTAAAAAAACACCAATTTGGAAAAAATATGGCTCAGTTTGAACGCTCCTATGGATTTATGCAACATGATCACCTAATTTGTTTGCACTGCAAAGAGGTAAAAGAATTTTGCGACCCTAGAATACAGCAAATAAAGGACACTATGGGCAATTTACTCAATTTTAAAGTATTGCATCATGCCTTGCATTTATATGCAAATCCTATAATTAAAAATGGAAAATGTATGAATTGCAGTGCAGAAATACAAATAATAAATATTTAAAAAAAACTAAAAAAATGGTAGATGTATTATTAGGTTTACAATGGGGAGATGAAGGAAAGGGAAAAATAGCAGATTTCTTAACACCAAATTATGACATTGTAGCCAGGTTTCAAGGAGGGCCAAACGCAGGACATTCTTTAGAGATGAATGGCAAAAAGCATGTATTAAACACAATCCCATCGGGTATATTTCATGCCAATTGCATAAATATTATTGGCAATGGTGTGGTTATAGACCCAATTAGATTAAAAATAGAAATAGAAAAAACAATTGCAGCTGGGGCCAATGTTAAAGCCAATTTATTAATCAGTAAAAAAGCGAGTTTAATTTTGCCTACTCACAGCCTTTTAGATCAAGCATTAGAGGCTGCAAGAGGAGAAGATAAAATAGGTTCTACACTTCGTGGAATTGGCCCAACTTATAGAGATAAAGTGGGCAGAAACGGATTGAGAATAGGTGATATAATCAGTAAAGATTTTAAAGAAAAGTATGATGAAATAAAAAACCAACATATCAAACTTATCAATCATTATGCTGCGATAGATTTTGACATAAATACCCTCGATTTAGAGTTTTATGAAGCCACAGAATATCTAAAAAACTTTTCTTGGATCGATTCTGAATATTATCTTAATAATGCTATAAAATCTGGTAAAAAAATATTGGCAGAAGGTGCTCAAGGTTCTATGCTTGATGTAGATTTTGGTGCATATCCATTTGTAACCTCAAGCAATACAATAGCAGGTGGCGTATGCAATGGATTGGGCATTGCTCCAAAACATATTGGTAAAGTACGCGGAATTTTTAAAGCTTATTGCACAAGAGTGGGCAGTGGACCTTTTCCAACAGAGCTTAACGAAGCAACTGGGCAGCTATTGAGAGATAAAGGACACGAATATGGCGCCACTACAGGTAGACCGCGAAGAACGGGTTGGCTAGATTTAGTTGCATTAAAATATGCTGTAATGTTAAGCGGTGTAGATGAATTAATTATGATGAAATCTGACATACTTTCTGGATTTGAAACAATCAATGTAGCAAAATATTATGAAATAAATGGAGAAAAAACAGATCAAGTGCCTTTTGAAATATGTGAACAACAAATTGCGCCAATCTATGATTTTAAAGAGGGGTGGCAAGAGGATATTAGTCAAATAAAATCGCTTGATGCGTTGCCAAAAACATTTTTAGCTTATGTAAATTATTTAGAGCAATCTTTAGAAAAACCGATTAAGATTTTAAGTGTTGGACCAGATAGAACTCAAACAATTATTAATGGAGACTTTTTTGTATGAAAAATAAATTAAAAATTATAGTTTTAATATTAACATTTCCAGGAGTTACTGCTGCCAATAATATTTATTTTAATATCGGAAATAATCACTCTTCGGTCCCTTTTAAACGATTTAGTAAATTAATTTACAGCAATTTTCATCCTGTTTATGAACTAGGCAAAACTTTTGATTTAAAAGAAAAACCAAATTGGACTTGGTTTCAAACTGTAAACGTAGGCTATTTTAAACACAGGTTTGTTCAATCGGCTATAATGATTTATTCTGAAAATGGAATTAATAAAAAAATAGTAAATGGCACTTCGGCAAATGTTAAATTAGGTGCAGGATATATGCACGCTTTTACCGCTCCCGAAATTGTGCAACAAAATGCAGCAGGTGATTATGAAATAAAATCAGATTATGGCAGACCTCAAATATTGTTAAGCCTTAGTTTTGGCATAGAACAATCTATTATCAAAAATGTGAGCAATGGGCCTAAAATTTCTTTATCATATCAGATTAGAGTGCAAACACCTTATGTACAATCTTACGTTCCTTTGCTTCCATATAATGTTTTAAAATTTGGATTAATTTTCCCATTACATGATAAAAAACTATAAAATGATTAGAATTTTAACACTTATTTTATTTGCAATTTTATTTAACTCTTGCAAAAAACCAATTATTAAAGACACAAATAATTGTTCTACAAATTATAATGACACGAGTAGTTTGCATCCTCAAAATAGTCAATTAAAAGATTTATTAAATAAATATAAACAGCTTGGCCTACCTGGTATATCTGTTTACATTGCCAATACAAAAGGATCATGGATTGGCAGCACTGGCAGTGCAGATATTGCCAATGGTGTGAATTATAAGCCTTGTCATGTGCAAAAAGTTGCAAGTTTAACTAAAATGTTTATAGGTGCATTGTTATTTAAACTAATTGAAGATAGCACAAACACTGGCCTAGGTTACTTAAGTTTATCTCAACCAATAAATAAATGGATACCCGAAAAATTTTTGAAAGGAATTGCAAATGCTGATAAAATCACCTTGGCGCAATGTTTAAATCACAGCAGTGGATTATATGATGTTATTAAAGACAACGAATTTTATCTAGAAGTATTAAATGATCCAACAAAAAAATGGGGCCCCGATGATTTATTAAAATTTGTTAAAAATAAACAAGCAGTTTTTGATCCAGGTGCTCAATATTCTTATAGCAATACCAATACCTTAATGGTGAGCCTCGTAATTGATTTTGCTACTGGAAAACCTCATCACCTTTGGCTTAGAGAAAAAATACTTAACCCTTTAAACTTAAATAATACTTTCTATCAACATCACGAAAATTTACCATCCAATACAGCTCAAGGATATTTTGATTTATATCAAAACAAAAAACCAGTAAATGTGAGCAATTATGTAACAGGCAGCGGAAGTGGCTATACCGGATTGTATAGTAATGTGTATGACTTACATAAATTTTTGCATGCTTTCTTAGTTGATAAAACGGTGGTTTCTACAAAATCTCTGCAAGCCATACAAACCACTGGAGCCACAGATATTAGCGATTTGAATTTAGGACTTGGTATAATGAGAAAGTTTCAAAATAGAGGTGCTGATTTTGGATGGGGACATACTGGCAGAGATTTAGGCTATTCTGCAGATTTATTTTATTTTCCTGCACGAAATGCTTCAGTTACTTGGTGTATAAATTATGGTTCCGAT